>ERZ779861.865-NODE-865-length-38025-cov-4.067369_pt1 | contig 38025 bp, 38 predicted proteins | sample MGYA00511558_ERZ779861 | MGnify/ENA primary metagenome ERZ779861 (study PRJEB29588, sample SAMEA2163432) | human gut metagenome | biome: human gut; feature: human-associated habitat; material: faeces | place: Denmark | collected 2008/2010 ...
CCCCTCGAGAAAGTTCTGATTTCTCCCTCCGTGCTGGAACCGTAAAAGCCGGGAAGAACGGCGCGTTCATGCGCGGTCAGTTTTTTCGCCAGCATAACATTGGTCTTTTCCGCGTCGAAAAAGCCCTTATCGTCAAAGAAAATGCACTCTGCGGCATCAATGAAGTCATATCCGAGATATGCCGCCATAACTTTTGCGTTCAGATATTCGCCCCTCGATGCAAGATAATCGCGGGTCGCGGTCTTTTCCGCAACACGTTTGCCTATCTCTCCGAGGTCGGCATCAAGCGTCATATCAAGTTCAAGCCCTTTTATTATCGCGGCAAAACGCTCCGAGATCGCATGAAGAAGCGCGTTCGGGTCTTCTCCCGTTTTTTCGGTCTGCGAAAGCGCAATGAGCATATCCGTCACCTTTTCATCGTCGGAATGTCTTTTGCCGGGTGCGGAGGCGACCGCATATCTGCGGCAGGGGTCTGCTTTGACTATCGCCGCGGCTTTCTTGAAATGTTCGGCATCCGCCAAGGAACTGCCGCCGAATTTGACTGTTTTTAACATAATATCTCTCCTGACGACACGTCTTTTGCGCGTCGGTTTTGTTCCGCATCATATCGGGCAGATAAAACTCTGTCCGTGACTTTCTCCAAAAGCAAAAGGCGTCTGTTTTGGCAACCTATTATATACGGATTATTTTTTTATTTTAGCACAGTCTGCCGAATAATGCAACACATAACCGCAAAATTTTTCAAAATAGGCATAATTACAGGCTGCGCAGACTCTTGCATTGCCGCTTTTTAAGCAAAAGGGGCTGTAAAAAAACTTGCGTTTTTTTACAGCCCCCAAGAAGTTTTTTGTAAAAACAGCGGAGAATCATTCAATTTTGTTCCGCCCTTGCAACACCTTTGATTCAGTCTGATTCAAAAATGTTGCGGGTGCATACAAATAAAAGCATGAAAATGGATTAGACTGAGTCTACTCAACCCCCGTCTGTTTTGACGGGTTGTTTTTTACTCTGACATTCGCAAAAATCTTGCAGATACGTCAAGTCTTCACTGCGGTTTATTGCCGTTTTTTTCTCTTTGAAAATGCCGATAAAATACAACGTGAACAATATCAGCATTACAGAGTCAAAAATATATGAAAATATCGGAGTTATACTCGGTGTGTTGATTTTGAGAAATATTGAATAGCACAAATCCGCAAAATATCCCACCGCACAAGCAACTGCGACCCACAGCATATTTTTTCTGATTGCGATTACAGCCAAAACAGCAACGGCAATAACAACCGCACAAAATAAATAATATGCAAACCTACCGAAATTAAACGCCGTGATAAATCCGCACAAGCAAATAGAAGCATTACCTATCCCATACAGTTCTATCTTTGGAAATGCCTCCGCCCAAATTTGAATAGACAAAGCGGACGTCAACGCTGTCAAAAACATCGGAAATACGATTATTTTATTCAGGTTTTTCATTTTTTCTTCCTTTCTTTTCTGATCTCGAAAAAGCCAGTTCGTCTCTGCGGGGTACACTTACAAAAGGCGGTGTAGTTTAGGTTGAGCAAACTTAAACACTTACCGCCCGACGCGGGCTGTTATCGGAGTTAATCCACCACGCCTTTTATTCCGACCGCTTCAAGCGCCTTGCGAGCACGCGCAACGGGCACGGACGCGGAGAAAAAGTTGTTGTCCGATTCATATGCGTCGGCTTTTGCGTAAAGGAACCGGACAGCAAGCGTATACGGCTGTTTTCTTTCGGAAGAGTCGAAGCAAATGTCGTAAAAATACTCTTCGCCGTAAACAACGGCGGGACGTTTCGCAGCGTCGGTTCCGTTCTTTTCATCTTCCCATTTAACATAATCCGCAAGCGCGGGAACTGCGGAATCGCCGCAGTCGATAAGTGCAACCACATCAATTTCCGAGAGAGAACCGTTCATATAACGTTCAACATTGTATCTTGCTATAATGCCGTCAATGTTCGAGAACGCAAGTCCCGCGAACATAACTGTCACTACAAGCGCGGAAACAGTTACAAGACGGAGTTTCTGCGCGAACTGTTTGATTATTACAAGCAAAAACAGAACTGCAAGAACACAGATGAGCCAAGAGGCATAAACACGTTTCGGCGTCAGACCGTAAACGTCGATATACATTATCATCTTTGCGGCGGCGGTGCTTATCAGCACAAGCGTCATCAGAGAGAAAATGACGGAAACCGCTTTTTGAACGATTTTCGCGGCTTTGCCGTCACGCTTCATCAGAAGTCCGACAAGCGCGATAATGACAAAGTTGATGAACGCGACCGCGGTCAGTTGGAAAAATCCGCTGCGGGCGTATTCAGCATAACTCGTTTCGGACGGAAGCGCGCCGACAAATCCGGAAATGTAGTATTTCCATTGCGATATGAAGAAAATAACATATATCAGAGAAATGGGAATAACGGCGGCAAGTACGGTCGCGACGGGCGCGATTTTTGTTTTCTCTCCCGCAACACGGCAGTTCTCCGCGTTTGGCGTATTTGCGCATTTTCTATCTTTCGAAGAAACAAGAAGCCCGTAAACATACATTGCAACGGGAATGCCGAGGCAGGCGCTGACGATATGTTCAACAACGGTGTCAAGTCCTATGTCCTTAATAAATCTGAACATATTGCGAAAAGATTCGTCATAGAACAGCAGCGCAATTATTATCACACACGGAATAAACGCAAGCGCGATGCCGACAAGAACTTTGAGAAAACCTTTGCCGCACTTTTCGCCCTTTTTCGGAATAAGTCCGTGAAAGATTTTTCCGAAAGACGCAAACGGCAGAATAAACGCCGACTTAAAAAAATCGACGAGAAGCAGGTTCGTAAAACCTTTTGCGAGTTTGTTGCCGAAAGCGGTATATACAAAATATGTATATGCCGCAAGCGAACAAGCGAACGCGAAGAAGCGAACCCCGCCGTTGCCGCTGACGACTGTTGAAAACGCCACGGCAAGCCCCGAAAAGAGCGAGATCACGGCAGGCGCGCTGAACCGTGCCTTTTCAAGCTTTACAACAACAAAAGTCAGCGCGTAAAGAAGAATGACAAATAAAAGAGTTCCGAGCGGAGGGAGACTGTTCAGAAAAACGCGGATAAACAAATAGCCGAGAATGAGGCACAGCCACGCAAAAACGCTTTCGGCGGCGGTGTAACGGCGTTTCGGCGCGGGTTGAGATATTCCCGCAGCAGGAGCGTAAAAGGGAACCTGTTGCGGCGTCTGAACGGCTCCGCCGACGTTTACGGGCGCCGCGTATTGCGGCGGTTGGGGTTGAGAGGCGTCCACATTCGTAACTGCCGCATTTTGAGAGTTTTGCGGAATTTCGGGATATTTCTTTTCTTCCATAAGAAATCAATCCTCCTCTTTTCTGTATTCTATTATATCCCCGACTTCGCAGTCGAGGGCTTTGCAGATTGCGTCGAGCGTCGAAAAACGCACGGCGCGCGCTTTGTTGTTTTTGAGAACAGACAGATTGGCAAGCGTAATGCCGACTTTTTCGGCAAGTTCATTCAGCGACATCTTGCGTTTTGCCATCATCACGTCAAGGTTTATTACAATCATTTTTTCACACCGTCAAATCGTTTTCGCTTTTAATCTCCGTCGCTTCTTCAACAACATTTTTAACAACGCGGACGCAGAGACCGAGAAAAAGCATCGCCGCCGCCACCGCGAAAACCACGTAAAACATATACCCCACGGACGCGAACAAAACGCCGCAGGCTACGGCAGCCCATGAAACGCCGCGAATGAGGGAAACACTTTCTTTCGTGAATACAAGCCCTTTTTTAACGCGCAGCAAAAGAAAAAACATCATCACGTCGGCGGCGCAGGCAAACCCGATAACAATATAACCGACAACTAGAACCGCGGTCACTTCGGCGGGAGAGACCTCTCCGCGCAGGGAATACGAATCGGCGATCTGCCCGAAAAGATCCGCGATATCGGGCATAACAAAGGCGCATATCGCAATTCCGAAAAAGAAAATCACCGTCAAAACCATTGAAATATTAACGGACATTTTGCGTGATATTTTCAGCATACATTCCTCCGAGCAAACGGCTTTTTTTGGGTTTCGCCGTTATTTTGGCATCATTATAGCACACTCCTTTTCGTTTGTCAATATTTTTTTATCGTTTTTCGATAATTTTTTTATTTGCGGCGGTTATTTCGGAACAATTCTTTAATCGTGAGCCTTTCAAAAAAGAAAAAGCGGTCGAAAAATAAAAAGTGATATTTTTTGCGTTTTGCCTATTGACAAATCACGAAACGTGATGTATAATAGAGAAAAGAAAAGAAGCAAAAGAGAGGTTACAATATGAGATTCTCCGAAAATTTGAAGGTTCTGCGCAAGAACAACGGAATGACGCAAAAAGAACTTTCGCAAGCGCTTGGCGTTGCGCTCAGCACGGTTGCTATGTGGGAAACGGGCAACAGAAAACCCGATCTCGAAATGCTCCAACATATAGCGAAGTATTTCAACGTGTCCGTGGATACGCTTTTTATGGAAAACGAGGAACTCGGCGACGATTATCTGCTTGACTCCGAAATGTCCGCAAGAATAACGCCGAACACCCGCCATTTGAACGAAGACCTTGCGGAACTCCGCGAAATGCTCCGTACAAGACCCGAGGTAAAGATGCTTTTCTCCGCGTCGAAAAACGCAAGCAAGGAAGATATCGAAAGAACCGTCGCGATAATTGAAGCGTTGAAGCAGAACAAGAGATAAATGAACGAAATTTATGTCCGTCTGCTCGCGCTTCCGATGACCATACGCGGCGTTACCGTCACGGACGACGAGGGCGACTACAATATTTATATAAATTCATCGTTGACGCCTGACCAGCAAAAACTTGTGTTGAAACACGAGATGACACATATCGAGCGCAACGATTTCGACAGTTTTTCGGACATATTCGAAATTGAAGACCTTGACCCTTGACTTTTCATCGGTTTGGAGGTATAATAGACAAGACGGAGTAAAAAAGTATACTTTCTCCGTCAAGTCAACAGCGAAAGGAATATGACCGATGAGCGAATGTACTCACAACTGTTCGACCTGCGGTGAAAACTGTTCTTCGAGAAACACTCCGCAGAGTCTTTTGGAACCCGTAAATTCATTGAGCACGGTCGGTAAGGTCTATGCGGTAGTCAGCGGTAAAGGCGGCGTGGGTAAATCCACCGTCACTTCACTGCTTTCCGTTATGACCGCGAAAAAAGGTTTTAAGACCGCCGTTCTCGATGCGGATATTACGGGACCGTCAATACCGAAAATGCTCGGAATAAATGAACGCGCAATGGCGGACGACAACGGAATTTATCCGGGCGTCTCAAAAAGCGGCGTTCACGCTATGAGCCTTAATATGCTTGTTGAGGACGAGACGACTCCCGTTATTTGGAGAGGCCCCGTCATTGCGGGAACCGTCAAACAATTTTGGACGGACGTTATCTGGGGCGACATAGACTGTATGTATATAGATATGCCTCCGGGAACGGGCGACATACCGTTGACCGTATTCCAATCCATTCCCGTTGACGGCATTATCATAGTAACGTCTCCGCAGGACCTTGTTTCAATGATAGTAGACAAGGCTGTGAACATGGCGGAAAAGATGGATATACCCGTTATCGGACTTGTTGAGAATTACAGTTACTTCCGCTGTCCCGATTGCGGAAAAGAACATCATATTTTCGGCGAAAGCAGTATCGCTTCAATCGCGGAAAAGCACGGACTTCCCGTTCTTGCCCGTCTGCCCATCGACCCGCACCTTGCGGAACTTTGCGACGAGGGACGTGTGGACGAATATGAGACAACGGCTCTCGACAAAGCGCTTTCCGAACTCCTCGGCGAAAAGACTGAATAAAACCAAATAATACGCAAGCGGCGACCGAAACGGTCGCCGCATTCTTTATGCACAGCACACGCACATCCGATAATTTTGTCAGTATTTATTCTCGGAATCAACTGAAAGCAGAGATAAACACGGCAAACAACGTACGCCGTGTTTTATTTTGAGAGAATGAAAAATAGTTGCCTGTCGTAGGAAAAATCACATTTTATAAAATCCGAATTTGGTTTTCACTGTTTCGAAACAACAAAACTTTGCTCTTGATCCGAGTTATTCAACTAAGCCCACGGGTCAGCGGATTTTGGATCACGAACACCCGTCAGCAAATATTGCTCCCATAAAAGCCACTTGCCGTCACTTCCGCGCTGTCTGAGTTTAACGGGACGCGGGGCATCCGCACCTCCGCAGGGGATAAACAGTTTCATATATCCCGCTTCTTCCTCCGAAACGTGATTGGACTCAACAACAAGAGTGTACGATTCGGTCGGTGTATAATTATTATCGGGAGTTGCCCCGACAAAATATGTAAAGGGCAAGTTGGCAAACTGGAATTTCTATTTGTGTTGCCATGTCATTACATAATCTTTTTCTCCGGTAGCCTCATCTAAGCCACTATGCTGAATCTCAAATCCTTCTCTCTTATAAAAAGATATTGCCCGTGCGTTCTTTTGGTATACGTTCAAGTGCAACTTATTCCTTTTATCCTTTGCATAATTCAGCAGAATTTTACCTATACCCTGCGATTGCATTTCACCAGAAACAAAAAAGCCCTCAACATATTCATCATTTAACCCTATAAAACCCTGTATTTCTGTATCATAGACATACACATAAACCTCTGCCAGTAACAACGCTTCTTTTACTGATTTGAAATTGCTTTTCCAGTATTCGGCGGGGATAAAATTATGTGCCTTTATATTTGTATCCAACCATATATCTGCAACTTTATTTATATCATCCCTTTGAAATTCTCTAATCATAACGGTGACTCTCCATAAACTTGAATTTAAATTATAACGGTCTTTGCAAATACACCATATCTACCAACTGTATTCCACTCTCATAGATTGGGTGGTCATAATTATCTATAAAGAAATTTGATATGATATGCGAACGGACAAAACCACACTTTTCATAAAATGGTATTGTCAGTGGGCTATCGCCTGTTCCAACTTGCAGAATGGCATATTGCTCTCTGTAACTATTAACAATAAACTCAATTAAGGCTCTTGCATAACCTTTCCCTTGATATTCTGGAACTGTCGCAATGTTCTTGATTTCAAGTATGTCATTTTCTTTATCGGTTATGACACACTCACACTTGACCCCATTATCATCAAGTACATACATCTTGCCGTTATCAAGATAACGGTCAACCATATCTTCCTGCTCATCTGCTAATAGGAGCAAATCAAGATATTGTTTTTTATTTTCTTTAACTTCAATAATTTTCATCAATCGCACCTACAAATTCCGATTTGTATTTCTGTTTGTTTTAAAAATGGGCAATCCCGATTGGAATTGCCCACTCATTGTGCTGATTATGCGATTTTTTCTTGATTGCACATATTTCCGTATCAAATGATGCAAAGTTTGATGTAAATCGCTGTTTTTTTAGTTTTTATCAAATGAAATACATTCCGTCTATTTGGTAAAACGGTACATCTTTACTTCATCTTAATAGAGCTTTGCGCCGGCGGGAATATGCGGGTCAACCATGAGCAGGTGAAGTTTTTCTTCGTCGTCTTCATGGTGAACGGCGGAAATAAGCATTCCGCAGGATTCAATGCCCATCATCGGGCGCGGCGGAAGGTTTACTATCGCGATACAGGTCTTGCCCACAAGGTCTTCGGGTTCATAGTAAGCGTGAATGCCCGAAAGAATGGTGCGCTCGGTGCCCGTGCCGTCGTCAAGCGTGAATTTGAGCAGTTTTTTGGACTTGGGAACGGCTTCGCACGCAAGCACTTTAACCGCGCGGAAATCAGATTTCGAGAATGTCTCAAAATCAACGGAGTCCTCAAACAGCGGCTCTATCTTAACTTTGGAAAAGTCTATTTTCTCTTCGACTGCGGGCGCGGACTCTGCGGGTGCCGCGGTCTTTTCGGACTTCTTGTCCGCGTCAAGAGATTTAAGCGTCGGGAAAAGCAAAACGTCTCTGATGGACGCGGAATCGGTCATCAACATAACAAGGCGGTCGATACCGAATCCGATACCTCCGGTCGGGGGCATTCCGAGTTCAAGAGCGTAAAGAAAGTCCTCATCCGTGCGGTTTGCTTCCTCGTCGCCCTGTTTGAGCAGTTCTTCCTGCGCCTTGAAACGCTCGCGCTGGTCTATGGGGTCATTAAGTTCGGAATATGCGTTCGCCATTTCCCAACCGTTCATATAGAACTCAAAACGTTCAACATAGTCGGGATTTTCGGGCTTTTTCTTTGTCAGCGGAGATATTTCGACGGGGTGATCCATAACAAAAGTCGGCTGAACGAGTTTGTCCTCAACGAACTCTTCGAAGAAGAGGTTGAGAATATCGCCTTTCTTATGGCGCGGCTCAAATTCGATATGGTGTTCTTTTGCGACCTCGCGCGCTTCTTCAAGCGTCATTATCTCATTGAAATCAACGCCTGAATACTTCTTTACGGCGTCAAGCATGGTTATTCTCTCAAACGGCTTGCCGAGATCCATTTCAATGCCGTTGTATGTTATTTTTGTCGTGCCGAGAACATCGTTCGCAACATGGCGGTAAAGATTTTCGGTCAGATCCATCATTCCGTGATAATCCGTGAACGCCTGATAAAGTTCCATCAGCGTAAATTCGGGATTGTGACGGGTGTCTATGCCCTCATTTCTGAAAACACGTCCTATTTCGTAAACACGTTCAAGACCGCCGACGATAAGTCTTTTGAGATAAAGTTCAAGCGAAATGCGGAGTTTTACGTCCTCGTCAAGCGCGTTGTAATGCGTTTCAAACGGTCTTGCCGCCGCGCCGCCCGCATTGGAAACCAGCATCGGGGTCTCGACTTCCATAAAGCCCTGACCGTCGAGGTATCTTCTGATGGAAGCGATTATCTTTGAACGCTTAACAAATGTGTCCTTGACTTCGGGGTTTACGATAAGGTCAACGTATCTGCGGCGGTATCTTGCGTCGGTATCCGAAAGCCCGTGGAACTTTTCGGGAAGCACTTGCAGGCTCTTTGAAAGAAGCACCACATTTTCCGCATGAACGGAAACTTCACCAGTCTTGGTCTTGAAAACGAAACCCGTTATTCCGACAAGGTCGCCGATGTCCATTTTCTTGAACGCTTTATATTCTTCTTCGCCTATGCTGTCGCGCGCAACGTAGCACTGAATGTTGCCTTTCAGATCCTGAACATTGCAGAACGACGCTTTGCCCATGATACGTTTGGACATAAGTCTGCCGGCGATGGTTACGGTCTTTTGGTCGAGTTCGTCAAATGCGGCTTTTATCTCCCCGCTGTGGTGATCGACGTCGAATTTGGTTATAACGAACGGGTCTTTGCCCTCACTTTGGAGTTCCGCCAACTTTTCGCGGCGTATGCGCACCTGTTCGCTGAGTTGCTTTTGCTCTTCGGCTTCGGTCAAAGGCTGACCGTTGACATTGTTTTCGTTCATATGTTTCTCCGTTCCTGTTTATCTCTTGTCTGCTCTGCCGACGGAAAGAACTTTAAGTTTGTAGCTTTCTCCGTTCGGAATTTCAACGGTTACTTCCGCGCCCTTTTTGCAACCGAGCAGCGCCTTGCCTATCGGGCTTTGGTCGGAAACTTTTGCGGGAGTTGCAAGCGGGTCGGATTCGATGGTGGAAACTATGATATATTCAACGTCCTCTTCCAAATCAAAATCGTGAACGCCTACAACCGAGCCAACGGAAACGACGCCCTTTTTAATGCTCGACTCGTCAATTATCTTAGCGTGTTTTTTCATCTCTTCGAGAGCCGCGATTCTTTCCTCGTGCTTTGCCTGTTTATCAAGAGCCGCGTCATATTCGCTGTTTTCGGAAAGGTCGCCGTGCGAACGCGCTTCCTGAATCTCCTGTGCTATCTCGGGACGCAGCGCTTTCATATCCATGAGTTCTTTTTCAAGTTTGTCGAACGCTTCCTGCGTCATTTCGATCTGTTTGCTCATTATAAAACCTCTTTCAAGTCTGATTTTCTGTATAAATAAATGCGAAGTTTCAACCCCTTACTGCGTTCCATGCCGCATAGAGTTGGTCGTCTTCTTCAAGAGAAAGATTATAAAGGTTTGCGCGCTTTTCCGTTGTCAGAAGCACCTCGATATCGGGAGTAAGGCCTATTCCGTTAAAATCGACGTGCGCGGCGGTGAAATATTTGAACGTCGTGAATTTTATATACGAACCGTCCGAAAGTCTGCGCGTCGTCTGTCCGATACCCTTTCCGAAAGTCTGCTCGCCGACAAGAACGGCGCCGTTCAGGTCGCGCAGAGCGGAAGAAAACATCTCTGCGGCGGATGCGGTCGAGCCGTTGACAACAACCGCAATGGGTTTGCCCGAAACCAACGGGTCAATTTTCGCGGTTCTTGTTTCGGTAGATTTTTTGCCCTCTATCGTGATTATGGTCTCGCCTTTTTTGACAAGCATATCGACCATCGAACAAACGGATTCAAGTTCTCCGCCCGGGTCGTTGCGGACATCGAAAACATATCCCTTAACGCCCGCTTTTTCAAGTTCGGTCAACGCCTCGTTGAGTTCGGAAACGGAGTTTGTGCCGAACTGATATATGCTGACATATCCCACATTGTCTTTGAGTATCTTATATTCAACGTATTTTTGCGTGAACTGCGCGGGTGTCAGGCTGAAATTCAGGATCTGCCCGTCTCGGTCAACGACCATTGCAAGCGTTTCGCCCTTGTTGACAAAATCAACGACATAATCGTAAGCTTCCTCATAGGTCATTCCGTCAAGTTTTTTGCCGTTTACGGAGGTTATTACATCCCCGATTTTCAAGCCTGCCGCTTCTGCGGGAGAGTTGCCGAGCACGCGATAAACGGTCATGCCGTGTTCAAGCGTCGCGGTTGCGTAATTAAAGAATTGCAACCCGATACCGCCGAAATTGCCTTGAAGTTCGTCTACTATTTTTTTATAGTCTTCTTCCGAATAGTATGCGGCGTATTTATCGTCGGTCAAACCGAGCATATACCCGTAATAAAGTCCCTCTTTTGCTTTTTCCTCATCAAATTCGTCTATCGCATAAGCGTCAATGACGGATTTCATCTCGGCAAGTTTCTTTTCAACGGAAGTGTCGGTGGTGTAAGAACCTGTATTTACTTTAAGCGTTCCGAAGCAACCCGTTACCGAAAAAAGAATAACTGCGGCAAGAACGCCCGCCGCAAATGCGGCAATGATACTTTTTTTCACTTGACAAACCTCTCAAAACAATATCAAACCCTGTCTGCGGTTTTTTCCGCAGACAGGCTTTGTTTTTCTGCTGTTTTCTCCGAGTTTTAAGAACGAACGAGGTCTTTAATGGATCTCGACGGTTTTGAGTTTCTCGGATTGACATAAAGCGACGGGTTCTGATAAGAGCCCTTGTACATTATCGCAAAGTCGAGGTGCGGACCCGTTGCGGTGCCCGTCATGCCGACATATGCGATTGTCTGACCGCGTTTGACTTTCGCGCCTGCGGAAACGGCAAATCCCGAAAGGTGGTTATAGTAAGTCAAAAGTCTGCTGCCGTGATCGACAACGACCTGTTTGCCTCCGCCTGTTGTGACCCAACCCGCACGCAGCACGGTGCCGTCTCCTGCGGCAACAACTTTTGTGCCCGTGCCCGCAGCGATGTCTATCGCATGATGGAAGCCCGTTACTTTTTTGCCTTTATAAGTATATGTTCTCCAACCGAAGCCGGAAGAAACGTATGAAGATGCGGGAACCGGCCAACAAAACTCATCACCGTAATATGATGCGGAACTATCGGCAAGTTTTGCTATTTCTTTTTCAAAAGCCGCCTCTTTTTCAGTCCACGCCTGCTCCTGCGCTTCGAGTTCTTCCTCGTCCGCCATAAGCGTTGTCAGGGTTGTTTGAAGTTCGGATTTTTTGGAAATAAGATCCGCTTCCGCTTCCGCCTGCTCTTCGAGTTCGGACTGCTTCATGTTTTTGCGGTCTTCTATCTCGTCGTACAGTACCTTTATCGACTTTGCCTGTTCGGAAAGGTCGTTCAGAAGTTTGCTGTCATATTCTGCAACCGCTTCGACGAGGTCGAGTTTTGTTATAAGTTGCGAAAGGTCGGTTGCGGTCAATATCGCTTCCAGATAGGACTGGTTGCCCGCTTCGTAAGAAGCGCGGGCGCGGGCTCTGAACTTCACCATCGTTGCATCGTATTTATCCTGAACAACGGCAAGTTCCGCACCTTTTTCTTCAAGTTCTTTTTCAATGACTTCAAGCGCGGAATTTATAAGCGCTATCTGCGCTTCCGTTGCCTCTATCTGTTCGTCAAGCAGGTTCTTTTTTGCCATGAGTTCCTGCTTGTTGTTTCCGAGTTCGGCAAGTCTGTTCTTGATGTCTTTTATCTCATTGCGCGCCGCTTCGAGGTTCTTTTTTGCCTCTTCGAGTTTTTCCTGATTGCTTGCCGCAACGGCGGGTTCGGAAACCGAAAGCGCAAAACCGAAAACTATGCCGACACAAAGAATAACCGCAAGTGCAAGACATATCGTCTTTTTCATTGTAATGCCTCCTTTTTGCAGGGTGTTGAGTGAGGTATGTATATAAATCTTATTGTATTAAACGTCCAGATATTTCTTAACCGGGAAAACCGAGCCGATAACGCCTATCACGCTTCCGGCAAGAGCGAAAAGTCCGAATATCAGCCAGAAATGTTCATCAAAAGAGAACAGCACCGCCCCGGGAACGATATCCGAAAGCATGGGCGAAATAAACGAGACGTAAAGCATTCTTTGAACAAAGAATGAGACAATGCCGCTGAAAAGACCTATCAGAAGTCCCTCGATGAAATACGGCAACTGTATGTAAAAATCGGTCGCGCCGACATATTTCATAATGTTTATTTCCGTTCTTCTCGCAAACACGCTCATTTTGACCGAGTTCATGATAATGAACATCGAGAGGAAGAAGAATACAATTATAACGACAACGGAGAAAAACGACAGCAGCTGCTTTATATAAACTATTCGGTTGATCAGCGTTTTAGTTGTTCTGATTGCGGGCTGTCCCGCGCTTTCACCGCTTTCGAATACGCCGAGTCCGTCAATCTGTTCAATGGCATAGACCGTTTGTTCGTATTTGTTCAGGTCTATTATATCGAAAATAAACGAGGGTCTGAAAACGGCGGCGTCAAGTCCCGTAACGGTCTGACTGCCGAGTTGCGACGTATAATTTTCAAGCGACTGTTCGGGCGATTCGTAAACAATGTTCGTTATGTTCTTTATCTGTTCGAGTTGGGCGCACACATCGTTTATGCCCGTTTGGGAAATATCCTCGTTCAGAAAGATAACAACTCTGTTTTCGCTGCCGACGGAATCGACTATGGCGTCAACGTCCTGAACCACCAGCATCGTACTGCCGAGTGAAAGCAGACAAACGCCGAGAACAATAACGGAAGCTATCGTCAGAACATAGTTTCTGAATATGTTCGAAACAGCATTTTTGAGTGAGAAAAGAAAACCGTCAAAACTCATCTTTGTTCAGCCTCCTCTTCACTTTTTGATTCTTCCGCAGTGCCGTCCGCAGCCGTTTCGTCTGTTTCAACCGATTCTTTTACGAATATCTCGGTCGGCTGTTCCGTGCGTATCTTTTCGGTATCTATGCCTATCGAGGCAAGGAATTCCTCCGCCTTTTGAGCCACGTTTTTCTCGGGCGAAGGTTCTTCTTCAACGGTTTCCGAAGTTTCTTCCGAAACAGTTTCAGCCGCTTCAACCGCGATTTGTTCCGACTCCGCAATGCTCTGTTCTTCGGTATTTTCCGCTTTGGGTAAAACTACCGTAAGTTCGGGCTGCGCGGGTTCGGGTTGTACAGGCGCCGAGATCTCGGCAGCGGGTGCGGCAGTTTCGGAAACAGGCTCTTTTTCGGATACTGCCTTTTTCTCCGAAACGACCTCTTCTTCGTATTCGTCCTCTTCCTCGGAATCCCCGTTTTGAGCGGCGCGGCGCAAACGGAGTTCTTCCGCAACTTCGGGGTGTGCCGTGTCGTTCAATATATTTCCGTGGTCAAGCGTTATAACTCTTGCGTCAAGAGTATCGACAAAGGCCTGCTCGTGCGTTACGACGATAACGGTTATTCCCGTCTGATTTATCAGACTGAACATATCCATAACTTCCGCCGACATTTTGGGGTCGATATTACCCGTAGGCTCGTCGGCGATTATCATTTTCGGGTTGTTGACAATAGCTCGGGCAAGCGCGACACGCTGCTGTTCACCGCCCGAAAGCTGTGTGGGAAGCGATTTTTCCTTGCCGGTAAGTCCGACTATCTCCATAACCGCGGCAACGCGCTTTTTGATTTCTTTTCTGCCTCTTCCGACGGCGCGCATCGCAAACGCGATGTTGTCAAAAACGTTCATTGTCGGAATAAGTCTGAAATCCTGAAAAACGACGCCGAGACGCCTTCTGAACTTCGGAATCTGTCTGTGTGTCAGATTTTTTGTATTAACTCCGTCGATAACCACTTCGCCGCTCGTCGGAACGTCCTCTGCCGTCAGCAGGCGGACGATGGTCGATTTTCCCGCGCCGGAGTGACCGTTGATGAGAACAAATTCGCCGTCATCAATGCGCAGGCTGACCCTTTTGAGCGCCGTTGTGCCGTTTTTATGAGTTACGGTAACGGACTTCAAATTTACCATTTTTTACTCCTTTTTTATGCAAAAGAAACATATCCGATGGGCTGTTTTATCACATATATACAAACAAAAACATACCCCATATTAAGCCGTAGAAGGTACAGGCCCTGTCAGGGTCTCTACCTTCAAGTTCGGATATTCATTCATTGTCGCTGTGTTTTTTCGGTTCGACGGACACCGTCCGCCTTTCCGAAAAATGTCGGGCGGACAATGCTCAGAACTTGGTGGGATTTGATTGCAGGTACTTTTTAACCATGAGCGCGACCTTGAAAACTATCGCATGGTCGAACTGTTTCAAATCAAGCCCCGTCAGTCTTCTTATTTTTTCAAGACGGTAAACGAGCGTGTTTCGGTGAACAAACAGTTTGCGCGATGTTTCGGACACGTTCAGGTTGTTTTCGAAAAATTTCTGTATGGTGAAGAGCGTTTCGTGGTCAAGCGCGTCTATCGAACCCTTTTTGAAGACTTCCTGCAAAAAAGCCTCGCAAAGCGTTGTGGGAAGATAATAAATAAGTCTGCCTATACCGAGATTGTCGTAAGACATGATTATTTTTTCAACGTCAAAGACCTTGCCTATCTCTATCGAAACCTGCGCCTCTTTGAACGAGCGGGAAAGGTCGCGCAGAGAATTGACCACGGTGCCTATGCCGATAACGGCACGGGTGTAGAACTCGCTGTTCAGCGTGTCAACTATGGAACGGGCAAGTTTTTCAAGGTCGCGTGATTCGGTGTTCGGTTTGACCTCTTTGACAAGCGCGATATCGTTTTCGCCGATATTGATAACGAAATCCTTCGTCTTATCGGGGAAAAGGCTCTGAACTATATCGTAAGCAAAGACCTCGGTTCTGTCGATAAGGCGAACAAGCAGAACGACGCGGGGAACGTCGCCGCTGAAATGAAGTTCTTTCGACTTCGCGTAAATATCGCCCGGCAGAATATTTTCGAGCATTATGTTTTTGATAAAGTTGGATTTATCGTATTTTTCGTCGTAAAAGTCTTTCATCGTGTTCAAAGAAACGGAAAGCACGGCGGCGATGTTCTGCGCCAATTCGTCCGTTCCCTTTACAAAAACGACATTATCCATTTTAATGCGGGAACCGATAACTCTGTATGTATACCCGTCGGCAAACACAAGGTCGTTCATTCCCATAATATCGGAAAGGCTGTTGCCCATGCTTTTTCCGACAAGCGCGGGATCGCTGCAAACCGCGACGGAACCCGACTCGTCAAGAATACCGACAACTCTGTCCGTCGTATCTTTCATTTGTTGGATAACGTTCTGATATAACTTGCTTGACATTTCGAAAATTACTCCGATCCGTAATGTTTGGTACTATTGCTTATATAGTTTACTATAAATATGTGCAAAAATCAAGTGCTTTTATAAAAGTTGTACTAAAATTTAAAAATAGAATATTAAAATTTCACAATTTTACTGAATTGCGAACCGTATTTTTCGACCGTATACGCTCTGTTCTTTTCTATTTCCGTTTTCAACGCTTCGACGGATGAAAACTTCTTTTCTTCCCGCAAAAATTCAAGAAAGCCTACTCTGACATCTTCGCCGTAAAGGTCGAGCGACGGAAGGTTTTCGCCGTCAAGACGTGAAATAATGTTGGTTTCAACGGTTATTTCGTCGAAATTGCCGACGGTCGGACGTTTTCCGACATTCGTCACGGAAAGGAACAGGTCTTTTCCGACCTTTGCGCAAGTTGCATAAACGCCGCGTTTCGGCAGAAGTTGAAGCGGCTCAAAACGGGTGTTGACCGTAGGAAAGCCCCAGCCCGAGCCCAAGCCTTTGCCGTGAACGGTCTGTCCCGAAAGAGAAAACAGTCTGCCCAACATCATGGACGCTTTTTGCATATTCCCGTCCGATACATAACGCCGCACGGCGGAAGAACTTATCTGCTCCCCGTCTGCGTCAAGCGTTTTCAGGTCGCAGACAACAGCCTGCATTCCCTGCTTTTCTGCAAGAGACGCAACATTGTCGGCGTTGCCCTCGCCGAATCTGCCGAATGTTGTATTTTTTCCGCAGACAACAGCGGCACAGTCATATTTTTCTTTCAACAGCGCAAGAAAATCTTCCGCGCTTATCGCCGCAAATGCGGCATTAAAATCAACCGTTTCGACCCGCGCAACGCCGCAGGCAAGCAAAAGCCGCTCCTTTTCGGAGGGCGACGTTATAAAATAAAGGGGGTCTTGCGGTCTGAAAAAATTTCGGGGATGATTCGAAAATGTGAATGCGACGGTCGAAAAGCCTTGCTCGTCCGCAATTTTTTTTGCGGTTTCAACAACACGGCGATGTCCCAGATGCACACCGTCGAAATTCCCCGTTATAACTACGTTTTTCATATTCTCTTCCAAACGGCTTTGACTTCGCCCTCTTCAAGGCGGCAAAGCCCCAAAAACGTTCCGTTCTCGGAATACGCCCTCATCAGTTCCGTTCTTTCGGTCACGTCGGAAAGCCTTTTTTCGCCTATCGACCCGCCGTTAATATAAAACTTCAAGCCGTTTTCGGGAACGGTACAACGTCCGAGATTTTCAAAGCACCCCTCGCTGCTGCGGCAGACAGACGCAATATGTCCCTCTCCTGCAAGTTTTTCCGCTTCTTCAAGCGGCACGGCATCGGCAAGCGAAAAACCGTTTGCTTTTGTACGGCGAAGAGAGGTCATGCACGCGCCGCAGCCGAGCGCACGTCCCGCGTCGTCTATAATCGTTCGGATATACGTTCCTTTTGAACAGGCAATGCGGAATTTATACTCATTTTCGGCCGCCGTTCCGAGATATTCAATTTCGTAAACCGTTATTTTTCGCGCTTTTCTCTCTACGGTCTTACCCTCTCTGGCAAGTTCGTAAAGTTTTTTGCCGCCAACCTTGACGGAAGAATACATCGGCGGAAGTTGTTCCGTCTCGCCGACAAAAGAAGCAAGCACGCGTCTGACGTCATCTTCTCCGATTCCGTCCGTTCCGTGCGTTTCCAGAACTTCTCCCGTTATATCCTGTGTGTCCGTCACAAGTCCGAGCCGCATCGTTGCAACATATTCCTTGTCGCCGCCGAGCAAGTCCGAAAGTTTTGTATCGTTGCCTGTCAGCACGGGAAGCACCCCCGTACACATCGGGTCAAGCGTTCCCGTATGTCCTATCTTGACTTTCCGTCCGAGCGCGCGTTTCATGCGCCACACAACGTCGTGGGACGTCATGCCCGACGGCTTATCTATCACAAATATCATTTTTCCGTTTTGTTCCACTTTTCCGAGATGACGGAAACTATTCTTTCTATTGCTTCCGCGGGTTCACCGTCAAGCGAACAGCCCGCGGCGCGTACATGGCCGCCTCCGCCGAAGCAAGCCGCAACATCGGCAACGTTGAAGTCGCATTCGGAGCGCAGAGACACGCGTATCGTGCCGTCCGAAAGTTGACGCATTGTAACGCTGACCATGCTGCCTTCGAGCCTACGAACAACGTTTGTCATGCCGTCCGTTTCGCTGTCTTCAAGTCCGAGCCCTTTGAGCATATCCTGCGTTATGCAGCAAAGCGAAACTTTTCCGTCAAGATATGTTCTTATATTGTCGATAACTGTCTTTTCCAAAAGCAGCTGCTTCATCGGAGCAACGTCGAAGAGCTGTCTGTTTATATCCGCCGTGTCAAAGCCGAAAGAAATAAGCTTCGCCGCCGCGAGGTGAGTCTGCGGGCGAACATTCGAAAATTTGAAGCAGCCCGTGTCGAAAGATATTGCGGTATACAGATATTCCGCAGTCTTTGCGTCTATCGTCGTTCCGGTCTGTTCGAGAAGCATAAAAAGCACTTCGCCCGCACTGCTTGCGTCGGGACAAACGACGGTCTTTTTTGCATAATGCGTATTCGTATAGTGATGGTCTATGCAATAATCGAAATCATGCGCTTCATTTTCATATTTTGTACCGAGCAGTTTTTCGGAAGCCACATCTATGCTGACTTTTACCGCAGGCTCAAATGCGGGTTCAAACGCAATTATTCCGTCGGTGACAAAACGCAGTCTGCGCGGAACGATGTCCGAGCAGGCAAGACAAACTCTTTTTCCCGCATTTTTCAGAACTCTTTCGAGTGCCAGCGCAGAACCTATCGTGTCGCCGTCCGGAGAGCGGTGCATATATATGCAAATTCTGTCCTTTGAAAGCAATTCCCGAAAAATTGCAAGGTCGCTTTCGGGAAGACGGGTCTCTGTCATTGCTCGCCGTCCTCCCCGCTTTTTTCTATCTCACGCAGTATCTTGTCTATTCTTGCGCCCATCTCAACGCTCTTGTCAAACTCAAAAGTCAGCTCGGGAACATTGCGCAGAGAAAGTCTCTGACCGAGTTGACTGCGCATATAACCTTTGCAGGCTTTAAGTCCCTTGCGAACTTCTTTTTCGTCGTAGTCGCCGAGAATGCTGACGAACACTTTCGCATATTTCAAATCGGGCGATACCTGCGCATGAACAACGCTCGTCATCGGGGGAATGCGCGGGTCTTTGACGTCACGGATTATAAGCGCAAGTTCGCGCTTGACCTCTTCGTTTATTCTGCCCTGTTTGTAACCGTTTGCCATTTGTATAAATATCCTTTATAATCTTCATATTTTTGCAACAGCCCGGAAAAATTTCTCTTTCCGGGCTGATTTCAGTTCTTTTAGCGAGGAATTTCCTCATTGATGAATGCTTCGATGATGTCGCCCTCTTTAAGGTCGTTGTACTTGTCAAGTCCGACACCGCATTCGTAACCCTCGGCAACCTCTTTCGCATCGTCTTTGAAACGTTTGAGCGAATCGAGCGTGCCCTCGTAAATAACGATGTCGTCACGGATAAGTCGAACATTTGCGTTGCGGGCTATCTTACCCTGTTTTACCATACAGCCCGCGATGGTGCCGACGCCCGACACACGGAATGTCTGGCGCACTTCCGCAGTACCGATATGTACTTCGCGGAACTTCGGCGCAAGCATACCTTTCATTGCCGTTTCGACTTCTTCGATGCAGTCGTAAATTATTCTGTAAAGGCGAATGTCCACCTTGTTCTTTTCCGCCATGTCTCTTGCAACGGCGTCGGGTCTGACGTTGAAGCCTATCACGATAGCGCCCGAAGCGGAGGCAAGCATGATGTCGCTTTCCTTGATTCCGCCGACCGCGCTGTGAATGACCTTGACGCGGACTTCATCGTTGCTGAGTTTTTCAAGAGAGGACTTAACGGCTTCCGCAGAGCCCTGAACATCGGCCTTGACGATGATGTTCAAAGTCTTCATATTGCCGTCCTGTATCTGCGAGAACAGGTCGTCGAGCGTGACCGCTCTTGCCTTGTTTGCGGCTTCTTTCTGTTCTGCCTTTCTCTGCTCGACAAGTTCTCTTGCCATTCTTTCGTCCTTGACCGCATGGAAAACATCGCCTGCGGCGGGAACTTCCGAAAGGCCTATTATCTCAACCGGAGTGGACGGTCCCGCGTCCTGAATTTTTCTGCCGTTGTCGTCAGTCATAAGACGTATCTTTCCGACCGCCGTACCCGCAACGATAACATCGCCCGAATGCAGGGTTCCGTTCTGAACCAAAACCGTTGCAACGGGGCCTCTGCCCTTGTCGAGTTTTGCCTCGATAACTGTACCTTTCGCTTCTCTGTTCGGGTTGGCTTTGAGTTCCTGCATATCAGCAACGAGAAGAACGGTTTCAAGAAGGTCGTCGATACCTTTTTTGGTCGCAGCCGAAACGGGAACGCACTCAACGTCGCCGCCCCATGCGGACGGAACGAGGTCGTATTCGGTCAGGCTCTGCATAACTTTGTCAAAATCGGATTCGGGTTTATCCATTTTATTGACCGCAACAACGATGGGAACTCCCGCCGCCTTTGCGTGGTTTATCGCTTCCACGGTCTGCGGCATGATGCCGTCGTCGCCAGCAACAACAAGGATAACAACGTCCGTTACCTGCGCACCTCTCGCGCGCATGGAAGTAAACGCCGCGTGCCCCGGGGTGTCGAGGAATGTAATCTGTCTGTCGCCGACCTTGACTTTGTAAGCGCCGATGTGCTGGGTGATACCGCCCGCTTCGCCCGAGGTGACTGACGTGTGGCGAATGGCGTCGAGCAGCGACGTCTTACCGTGGTCAACGTGACCCATGACAACAACAACGGGATCTCTTGTTTCAAGATCGTCGTCCTTGTCGTCCGAATCGTCGATAAGTTTATCTTCTATCGTAACAACGACCTGTTTTGTAACGGTCGCGCCCAGATCTTCCGCAACAAGCGACGCGGTGTCATAGTCTATTATCTGCGACGCAGAAGCGAATATTCCGAGCTGCATAAGTTTCTGAATGACCTGCGTGGTCGTCATACGAAGTTCCGCGGCAAGTTCGGAAACGGACATTTCCTCGGGAAGGACAATGTTCGAAAGATGCTTTTTCTTGTCCTTTTCGTACTGTTCCATTCTTTTGAGTTTTGCTTCCGCTTCTTTTCTTCTTGCGGCGTTGTCGGGCTTTCTTTTATTCTTCTGTTTTATTCTTTGATTTGCTTTTCCGTAATCCTTGTTCGCTTTTTCGCCGACGATGTCGTTAAGTCTTTCGTCATATTTGGAAAGGTTAACGTTCGTCTGTTTTCTCGTATCAACAACAACCGATTTGCCGAGAGTTGAAGAGTCGAGAGCGCTGTCCTCGACGATGGAAACTCCACCCTTGGCGGGGGTTGCCGCGGGACGCGGAGTTATCGTCTTCATCTTCTGTTTCTGAGGGGGCTGTTTTTTCTGTTGCGGTTTTCTGTCTTTCTGCTCATGCGTCTGCTCGGGCTTTTTCTCCGCTGCGGGCGCGGGAGCAGCAGCGGAAGGCTTTTCCGCTTTTACTTCGGCTTTGTTTTCCGTTTTTGCTTCGGCTTTCACTTCCGCAACGGGCTTTTCTTCTTTCTTTTCCTCTTTGGGCTGAGCCTGAACGGGCGCCGCTTCTTCCTTTTTCTCGGAAGCCTCGGCTTTTGCGCTTTCTTCGGCTTCTTTTGCCTTTTTCGCTCTTATTTTCTCGTCGTAGGTGTCAAAATACTCTTGAAGAGTTCCGAAACCCTGCGCCTGTGTGAAGTGGTCAAACAGCACGTCAAGACGGTCGGATTCAAGCACGGTACTGTGCTTATACTGACCCTCTCCGAAATACTTTGTCAGAATGTCCGCCACATCGGTAACTTTCACTCCGAAGTCTTTTGCGATCTCGCCTATCTTATATTTTGCCATATGTTCTTTCCCCCTGTTTACTTTCTGTCGCCGCCGCGAAGCCCGCATCGGTTATTCCGACAACCGCAACGTTTCCCATACCGAGCGCGGCTCCGAGTTCCTGTTTCGTCATATCGGTGTGTATCGTTTTTATATTGAACGCCTCGACCGTCGCTTTCGTTCTGTCCGAAGCGTCACACGCACAGACGAGCAACAGGCATTTCTTTTTGTTTTTTGCTATGAGTTCCGCCCCGGGAATGAGTTTTCCCGCTTTTCGGCAAAGCCCGAGCATACCTTTGAATTTATCGGTCAACGGCTTCCTCCGCAATGTCGTATATTTCGGCGGGAACGGGCAGGCGCAGCAACTTTGAAAGTCTGCCCGACTTTTTCAGTTTTGCAACGCAGTTCACGTCACGGCAGATGTAAGCGCCGCGGCCTCCGAGGTTGCCGTTTTCGTCCAACACTGTCTCGCCGTTTTTGTTTGCTATTCTCAAAAACCCGTGTTCCCGTTTATCGAACCGTCCGCCGCACCCCGCGCAAGTGCGCATAAAAGCGCCGCGAACTCTGTCTTTTTTTGCCATTATTCGCTGAGTATGTCTATTCTGTAACCGGTCAGTCTTGCGGCAAGACGAACATTCTGTCCCGTTTTGCCTATCGCAAGAGAAAGTTGATCGGCACCCACAACGACTTTGCAACTCTTTTGTTCATTGTCGATTTCAAGCAGTCTTACTTCTGCGGGGGACAACGCCGCCGCAACAAATTCACCGGGATCTTCGCTGTATTTTATAAGGTCTATTCTTTCACCCGCAAGGTCTTCGAGAATGGTATTTATTCTCGAACGCTTCGGTCCTATGCAGGAACCCACGGCGTCAACGTTCGGGTCGTTGGAACGAACCGCGACTTTCGAGCGCGAACCCGCCTCTCTCGAAACGCCCTTTATTTCAACAACGCCGCTCGCTATCTCGGGAACTTCGACCTCGAAAAGTTTTTCAACGAATTTGGGCGTGGTTCTCGAAAGCATAACTTCTTTTGCGGTCGAACCTCTGCGCAGATTGGGCTGACCGACGCTGACGTAAAGTCTTATAACATCGTCGGGCTCAAAACTCTCGCCGGGAATCTGCTCTCTCGGGAACAGCGGAAGTTCGTGACCGTTGACTTCCACCATAACGGTGCCGCTCTTCGGGTCAACGCTTCTCACGGTGCCGCTCATCAGCGAACCCTGTCTTTCTTCAAACGCCTGAATAACGGAGCCGTTCACAGCCTCGTTTATCGCCTGAACGATAACGTTTTTTCCGACCTTTGCGGCGATTCTGCCGACTGCGGAGGGATCGACTTCAAGCATTGCCACGTCACCGAGTTTGTAACGGCGGCTTATCTGCTTTGCTTCTTCAAGCGAAATTTCCGTCTGCGGATTTTCAACCGTTTCGACTATATCTTTCTTTATGCAGACTTTTATGTTCTCTTTTTCTTCGTTAAAAATAACTTCAACGTTATCTGCGGGAACGTTTTTGTCTCTTTTAATCGTGGAGGCTATCGCCGCCTTGATTTTGTCAAGCATATATTCTTTCGGAATATTCTTTTCTCTTTCCAAGTCTTCAAGCGCGCGGTAAAACTCTTTGTTCGCTTTCATTTTTTTCAAAACCTCCGTCAAACCAAATCAATGCTTATTTTGGATATGAGAGAACGTCCGACGTTCCTCTTTTCGTCTTTGATTTCCAATATTATATTATCTTCGTCGTAGCCGACGAGTTTTGCTTCGAATTTTTTCGGAAGAACCCCGTCAAGGCTCTTGTATGTGTGAACCGTGACGAACTTTCCGAGATAACGGTCGTAATGTTCGTTCTTTTTCAGTTCGCGGACAAGTCCCGCCGAAGATATTTCCAAACAGTAACTTTGCTGAATGGGGTCGAGTTCGTCAAGTGCGGGGCTTAAAAAGTCGTTCACTTTTACGCAGTCGTCTATGCCCACGCCGCTCTCGCGGTCGATGTAAACGCGCAGAAAATACTCCGCGCCCTCTTTTTTGAATTCAACGTCCCAAAGTTTAAGCCCCTCTTTTTCAAGAAACGGGGTCACGACTTCGGCAACGGTCTCACAGATTCCCAAACGCAAATCCTCGGTCTTTCATTTATTATCAAATATATTTCTTTACATAATCTCAAAGAGCGGTCGCCCGCTCTTCAAGTCAAGTATACCATACTTTCAAGGGAATTACAAGTGCTTTTTTACAATAAATTATGTTTTTTATGTGTACTTTCACCAATAATCCCCGTTTTGCCTACACATTTATATAATACAGGGATAGAAAAATGCAAAAAATCAATGTTTGATGTTTTTTGTTTATCTGTCGGACTGTCGAGCCGTTGTTCTTTTCCTTTTTAATTTTTGCGGCTCGGGCATTTTATCTTTCCCTCACACGAAGTTCCGAAAACGTCACGCAGAGCCGAATTTAACCCCCACCACGTCACACAGAACGCGTCCCATCCACAACCCCGGAAGCGTCAGCATCGACCAGCCTATGCTGAACGGGAGGCAGACCTGTCCGAGCAGATTGAAAGGGACTGACGAATAGTCCCACACACCGAGGCCGAAACGCAGATTGACTATACAGCCCGTTATAAATTCAAGCACTGTCACGCAAAGCCCGCCTATCAGACAAAACAGAAACAGATTGCAGTCTTTCAGCACGGTCAGACGGAGCAGGTTCACGCTTAAAAAGCAAGCGCCGCCGAGAATGAACATTGACCAATGCGTTCTGGAACGCCACGCCATTTCTATCATCTGATAAACAAAACCGCCCGCGACAAACAGATACACGGAATAAAGGAATTTCATATTTTTTCCGTCCTTTCGTTTTTTTTCACTCCTTATGCTTTCCTTTTCTTTTACAGAATATTCCTACGCGCGCGATTTCGGGCGTTCTGCCGCGGAGAAGACGCTCTGATTTTTTCCCGCAGTTTGGGAAAGAGAAAAAAAGCGTATACCGCCGCACAGAGAGCGACGGTCAGAAAAACTTCGACAATGACCGAAAAGCGGCTTTGCCAGAACGAAAAAACGTATTTGAAAAGAAATCCTGCGGCAACCGTCAGGCAGGTCGGAAGCACCACGCTGCCGAACGGCTCCGCTTTTATCCCCGCTTTTTTGCGAAGTCGGGCAAGGCTGAAAGAGGTGTTTATGACGTTTCCCGCATAGACCGTTGCCATGAAACCCGCAAAACCGAGAACGGGAATAAGGGTAAAAACAACAACAAGACGTATGATCGCTTCATATATATTGTATCGCATAACGGCGACCTGTTCGTCCATGCCTTTCAGTATTCCGTCCGCAACGCCGTCCACATACATTGCGGGGATAAGCGGCGCAAGATAAAGGAGCAGTTTGCCCGTTTCCGCATTGTCGAACAGCAGCGCGCCGAGCGGGGCGTAAAAAACAAGAAAAATTCCCGTCACGACCGACGAAAAAACAAGCGTAAGACGGATTATATGCCCTCCGCGTTCGTGTATGGCGTCGGTTCTGCCGAGGGTGTAAGCTCGCGCGACTTCGGGAATCATGACTTTTATAAAAGCGTACATAAACGAAGCGGGAAAGAAAATGACAGGCACGGCAAGACTTTTGACAGCGCCGAATGCGGCAAGAGCATCGGAATCGGTCATTCCGTAACGCACGAGTCCGACGGGAACGGAAAGATTCTCAACCGTTGTCAGCCCCGTCCGCAAATAAGAACTTGCAGCAACGGGCGCGCCTATCGCAAGCATTTTTCGCACAGTCCCCGCAGTTCCGCCTTTCGAGCGTGGCAAAGTTTTTTCGTCGGCAAGCCAAAAAGCGTAAGCCAAAATGCAGGAGACGGCTTCGCCCCCGACAAGCCCCAGAACAAGTCCGACACAACCCGAAACAAGACTTGTCGGCGGGTGCAGCGCAAAAACGAGAACGGCAAAAACTATCTTGCAGATTTCCTCCGTTCCGTTGGCTATTGCGGTCTTGTACGCTTTTCTTTCCGCGACGAAAAACCCGTTCAGACAAGAACCTGCGCTCATAAACGGCAGTCCGAAAGCAAGTATACGAAAGCACATCTCCGTTTCGGGTCTGCACAATACGGAACGTGCGATAACGCCCGAAAAGACAAACAGCAGCAAGCAGGCAACCCCGCCGAGAGCGGCAGAGACGGCAAGACACTTACGAAAGCGGCGCGTCGCTGTTTTCCGCGTCTCGGGCAGGCTGAGCGCTTCGGCAACAACGCGGGTCACGGAAAGATTTATTCCCGAAGTGGCAAACGTGGTCGCAAGCATATATGCGGACGCTATAAGTTGAAAAAGCCCTATGCCCTCCGTGCCGAGAGTTCCCGAAAGATATATATTGAACCACAGCCCGACCAAGTTGAGCGAAAGCCCCGTCGCGCCGATGATGAAAGAATCTTTCAAAAGTCTGCCTTTTTCCTTCATTTCATGCTCCCGTCCACGTTTTTTTTGCGGATTTCTTATTTAATTGTATGCAAATTACCCTTTCCGATATTTACAAACGCGGGAAAAAATGCTATAATTCATTTTGGAAATATGATTGAAAGGAACTTCGGACGATGAAGAAAAAGCAACGGATAAAAAAAGAACGCACACCCTGTCGGCTTGTCGCGCTTTCCGCGCTGTCGGGACTTCTGATGTTCGCGGCGTTCACGGTCGAAAAACTCGACCTGCTTGCATTTGTCGCCCTTGTTCCGATGATAACGGCGCTGCGCGTTTACAAAGACGGCGGTTTCGGCACGAAAAAGTGTTTCTTTGTATATGCGGCGGCGTACTATCTGCCTAATATGCTGTGGCTTTACAGAATGTGTCCGATGACGAACTACGGCATACCCGCAGTTCCGTCTTATCTGATAATGACGGCGGCAATAATCACCATTGCGGCTGCCGAGGGCTTTGTGTTTACCGTTGCGTTTCTGCCGTTTGACAGATTGCGCGGGACAAAAATTCCGATGTTCGTCCTCTTCCCCGTCCTTTACGTTTTTGCAGAGTTTTTGCAGGCGCACGCATGGGAACTTTCTTTTCCGTGGGGCAGGCTCGGCACGGTCGTAGCTTCTCACCCCACGCTCATACAGACCGCATCTTTGTTCGGTTCGCTCGGCGTTTCGCTTATCGTTGCATTTTTCAATGCTCTTACAGCGGAAACGGCATTTGCGATAATCAGAACAAAAAGTTATAAGCGGGCGGCACTGTATTTTCTGTCCGCGGCGCTCCTGTTTTCTTTGAATGCGGCTTACGGTGCGGTTCGCGTTTCCGCCGTAGAAAAGGAACGCGGTAATTCAGAGACGGTAAAAGTCGCCGTTGTTCAGGCAAACCTCGGTTCAATGACAAAGTGGGACACATCGCTTTCCGAATCAATAGAAAAGTATGTGGAATTGTCCGACTCCGTCGCAGACGAAAAGCCGAACATATACCTGTGGCCCGAAACGGCGGTCACGACCAACATGAGCAATGAAAACGTTATGGCGTTTCTGAAAAAATTTGCAAAAGAGAGAAATGCAACGCTCGTGACGGGCATTTTCAACGGCGAACACGGCGAATACAATGCGCTTACCGCGATACGCGCCGACGGCCAGGTTCCGCAGCCGTATTACAAGCGCGAACTTGTTCCGATGGGAGAATACATTCCGCTTTCGGATGTGCTTTCCGTGTTTGTTCCCGCCAATTTCGGCAATCTTGTTGCGGGAACGGAACCGACGCCGCTTGACACCTCGTTCGGAACGGCGGGCGGGCTGATATGTTACGAATCCATTTACCCGTATGTCGCACGCGAAGACGTTGAAGCTGGCGCGGAATATTTTCTGATGGTCAGCAACGACTCGTGGTTTGACGGCAGCGCGGCGCTGCGCCAGCACCTCTGCCATGCGGTCATGCGCTGCGTGGAAAACGGCAGAGATATGGCGCGCGCGGGCAACACGGGCATTTCCGCCGTGATCTCCTCTTCCGGAACGATTGAGAAAAAGTCAAACGCCGATGCGGAAGAGGTTCTTGTTTCGGACATTGTGCCGACTACCAAAAGAACGCTTTATTCGTATATCGGAGATCTGATAGCATTGCCTCTTGCGGGCCTTTACGCGTTCGGCATCTTTCTGATGATACGCGGCTTCATATTAAAAATTATTGCGAAAAAACGCGAAAAAGAGACGATTTCACACAATGTTTGAAAATTTTTCAACTTCGTCTATTGCAAAACGCGGCGGGGTATGATATAATATTAAGGCTTGATTTATGGGGCAGTCCTCTGCTTTTCTCTGCACGAAAGCCCTGCTTTATCTTGACACAAAATCTGTTCAGGAGGAAAAAGAGAATGAAAGAACTGATCATTAAGAATTTTACCGCGGATCAGATCAAAGCGGAGCCTTTCCCGTTTGAAATAGGCAGCACCGTTAAGGTTCACGTTAAAATCAAAGAAGGAAACAGAGAGAGAATTCAGGTATTCGAAGGCACCGTTATCGCGAAGAAGCACGGCGGCGTTTCCGAGACCGTAACTGTCAGAAGAGTTTCCTACGGTGTAGGCGTTGAAAGAACTTTTCCCGTCAACTCGCCCATTATCGACAAGGTTGAAGTTGTACGCAAAGGTAAGGTTCGCCGCGCTAAACTGTACTATCTGCGTGACAGAGTCGGCAAAGCGGCTAAGGTTAAAGAGCAACTCTGATTATTCTTTCAGCGGTAGCCGCAAGGCTGCCGCTTTTTACTTTTCCGAGGCAAGGAGGCTGTTTTATGGATGAAAATACGGTTTTCGGCGCAGAAAATGCCGAAAATATGCCGAAAAAACCGAGCAAAAAACCGTTAAGAGACTTCTTCGACGTGTTCGAAGCGGTGATTTTGGCGGTCGTTGCCTCGCTTTTCATTATGACGTTTCTTTTCAAGACGGGTTACGTTGACGGTCATTCGATGGATACGACTATGGCGGACGGAGACAGATATTTTGTTTCCGACCTGTTTTATACGCCCGCACGCGGAGACATAATCGTTTTCGAACCCGACCTGCGCGCAATAGGCGACAATTCAGACATTCTTTACGTCAAAAGAATCATCGCCGTTGCGGGCGACCATTTGGAGATAAAGTCCGATGACGGAGAAAACTACCGCGTTTATCTTAACGGGCAGGTTCTGCAAGAGGATTATCTCGACTCGTTCCAACAGACAAGACCCGCAGACAGAGCGCTTGCGGGAGCAAATACGCTGACGACCGACGAAAACGGACACCCGTGCGTTGACATCACAGTTCCCGACGGACATGTTTTTGTGATGGGGGACAACCGTCTCAATTCGCAGGACAGCCGCGTTATCGGCTGCGTTGACACTCGCAGAATAGCGGGCAAAGTGCTGCTCCGATTCTTCCCGTTCGACAAGTTCGGCAAGGTATCGTAAGAAAAAAATAACACCGTCCGTTCCGACGGACGCATTCTTGAAAAGGAGGAAAAGGCAAATGGCTAACATCAACTGGTATCCGGGACATATGACAAAAGCAAAACGAATGATGGCGGAATGTCTGCCGCTTATCGACGTTGCGATAGAACTTGTCGATGCGCGTATTCCTTTTTCCTCTAAAAACCCCGATATCGCAAAAATGACGGAAAACAAGCCGAAGTTCATTGTGCTGAACAAAAGCGACCTTTCCGACCCCGAGCAGAATAAAAAATGGCTCGAATATTATAAAAGCACGGGCTATACCGCTGTTCTGTTTGACAGCAAAACAAAAAACCGCGCGGCGGCGGTCTCCGACATAATGAAAAAGATAACCGCCGTTTTCAGCGAAAAGGCACAGCGCAACGCGGAAAAAGGAATGCGCGGGCGTTCGCTCAAAATCATGGTAACGGGAATCCCTAATGTCGGAAAATCCACATTCATAAACTGCCTTTGCGGCAAAAAACTTGTCAAGGCGGAAGACCGACCCGGCGTTACGAGAGGCAGACAGTGGATATCTCTCGGCGGCGGTATAGATCTGCTTGATATGCCCGGCATACTTTGGCCGAAACTCGAAAATCAGAATTCGGCTAAAAGACTTGCCATGACCGGTGCGATAAAGGACAACGTCGTTGACACGGAAGCATTGGCGTGCGACCTTTTGGCAATACTGCGCGCGCATTACGAAAAGAATTTCCGTGAGCGCTATAAACTGACGGGAGAACTGCCCGAGGACGACTATGACCTGCTCGGGCTTATCGCAAAAAAACGCGGACTTATATTGAGCGGCGGCAGACCGGACGAAGAACGCGCGTCCGTTATGTTGCTTGACGAATTCCGTGCGGCAAAACTCGGCAGAATAACGCTTGACGATATAGACCAACTTGCGCCGATACTCAAAAACATAGAATAGCGGCAAGAAATCCAAGCCGCAAGAACCTAAAAAAAAGCAAATACGCTTTTTTCTGTTTCCTGCCCGACATTTGAGTTTTCGGCAGACCACGCAAAAACATCCCGCGCCCGATCAAAAAAATCACGGCGCGGTGTTTTTTTCGGAGAACGATATGGCACTTTATGCAACAGCCGACCTGCACCTGTCGGAAAGCGTCGGCAAACCCATGGACAAATTCGGCGTGCAATGGCACGACCATGTACGCAAAATAAAAGAAAATTGGTGTCTTAATGAAGACGACACCTGCGTCATAGCGGGAGACACATCGTGGGCGATAAATCTCGAAGAAGTCGAAGCGGACATGAGGCTTATCCACGGACTTCCCGGCAAAAAAATTATATTAAAGGGCAACCACGACTATTGGTGGTCGACTCTGCGCAAGATAAATCTTTTTCTCAAAGAAAAGGGCTTTGACGACATAGAACTGTTGCAGAACAACGCTTTTCATGTCGGCGACAAATATATCTGCGGCACGCGCGGGTGGATTCCGGATGTCGGAACACAGGAAGACGAAAGAATTGTGGCTCGCGAAGCGGGCAGGCTTAAACTTTCGATATCAGCGGCAAAAAAACTCGACCCCGATGCCGTGCCCGTTGTCTTTTTGCATTTTCCGCCGCTGTTTGCTTCCGACAGATGCGCGCCCATCATGGACGTTTTGCACGAATTCGGAATAAAGAGGGTTTTTTACGGACATCTGCACGGACCGACGGCGCACGCACTTGCGGTCACGGGCATTCACGAAGACATAGATTTCAGACTCATCGCAGGAGATTACATCGGCTTCAAACCGATACTTATAAACTGAGGAGGAAATATGGAAACTGTACTGAAAACCGTCGGACTGTCGAAGAAATACGGTTCAAGATATGTTGTCCGTGGCGTCAACATGACGATAAACAAGGGCGACATTTACGGCTTCATCGGCAAAAACGGCGCGGGCAAAACAACTTTCATGCGTGTCATTCTCGGGCTTTCTGAGCCGACCGAGGGCAGTTTTGAACTTTTCGGCGGCATTTCCCGAGAAGAAGCGGGCAGAAAAACAGGCGCGCTGATAGAAGCGCCCGGCATATACCCGAACTGCACGGCAAAAGAGAACATGAAGCGTTTTGCATTGCTCAAAGGTGCGGACGCGAACAGCATTGACGGAATCCTTGAATTTGTCGGGCTCGGCGATGTCGGCAACAAAAAGGCAGGCAAATTTTCGCTCGGAATGAAACAGCGTCTCGGCATAGCGGTAGCGTTGCTCGGTGACCCCGAATTTCTTGTTCTCGACGAACCCGTAAACGGTCTCGACCCTGCGGGAATGAAAGAGGTGCGCGACCTCATTGTGAAACTGAACAAAGAGCGCGGAATAACCGTCCTTATATCGTCTCACCTGCTCGACGAACTGTCAAAAATAGTTACGCGGTACGGAATAATCAACAACGGTGTGCTGGTGGACGAACTCGGCGCAGCCGAAATAAAGGCTCGCGGCGAATGCAAACTGCGCATAGTTGCGGACGACGCAGAAAAGGCCGCGGAACTGCTCAAAAACGCAGTCGGAGAAGCGGCGATAACCGTCAACGGACACGCGATAGAAATATCCGTGGGTGCGGAGCGGAGCGCGGAACTGAACAAACTGCTCGTACAAAACGGAGTGGCTGTCAGCGCGCTTTACGTTACGACGGACGGGCTTGAAAAATACTTTATCGAAAGGGTGGGCGGCTGATATGACAAAGCTTTTCAGATTTGAATACAGACGCCTGTTCAGGCAAAAGAGTTTTTGGATATTTATGGCTGTCGCGGCGGCACTTGCGTTCCTTTCTCTCGGAGCATTCAAACTTATAGAGATTGCGACAAATATCACATCGGACATGAATGATGTCGACACCTATTTCGGAATAGGCTACACAGGTGCGGAAGCGTTCAGAAACGCGACTTCACTCGGAGATATAGACATAGTAATTGCGATAGTTGCGGCAATATTCGTTTGTTCGGAATATTCGCGCGGAACAATAAAAACAGTCGTTTCCACAGGATTTTCGCGCTGCAAGATTTTTACGGCGGAGTTTCTTGTTTCAATGACGGCAGCGGCTCTGGTCTTTGTTGCATCAAGTGTTTCCGCATTTGTATTCGGAAGCATTTTTTGGGGAATAGGTAAATTCAATGCCGAACTTTGGAACGCGGTTTTATTGCAGCTGCTTATAGTTCTTTCTCTCACGGCGATTATTTATATGTTTTCCAAAGCGGTCAAAAAAACCGCAGCTGCGATCGCGTTCGGAATTTTTGCGCCGCAGATAACGGCTCTTTTATTGAAGATTGCGGACGCCGCGATAGACAGCGAAAAATTCCGTCTCTCGGACTATTGGCTTTCGGGTTGTCTTTCCGATGTTCAGGCGACTTCTCCGCTCAACATGAACATATTCGACATCATAAACGGGACGTCTGCTAACCTCACTTCCGAATTGGCAATACGCGTAATTGCCGTTTCCGCGGTTTATATGGCGGCGGCATTTGTTTTCGGAATCATCATTTTCAGAAGACAGGAAATATAACCGAATAACCGAACAATTTTTTCGGTATGAAAGTCTTTTTCCGCCGTTTTTGTCCTGTGCATAGCGGCAAAACTTTAAACCTTTTTTAAATTAAATATATTTACTATTGCTTTTATATATTAAATATGCTATAATCCCTGTAAATGTGAAAAAATAGGAGACAAGGTCAACATGAAACTTGAAAAAGTTACCAACAAAGAAAAAAATGTCGTCGAACTCGAAATCAGCGTTCCCTCAGACGAGTTTGAAGCGGCTGTTGAAAAATCTTACAGAAAGAATGTAAAAAAGCTCAACGTTCCCGGCTTCCGCAAGGGCAAAGCGCCGAGAAAAATGGTTGAGAGAATGTACGGCGCCGGAGTTTTCTACGACGACGCGATGGAAGAAGTTTATCCCGAAGCGTACAAGGCTGCTGTTGAAGAAGCAAAGATAGAGCCGGTTGACAGAGCCAATGTCGAGATTCTCGAAGTCGGCGAGAACGGCTTCCGCTTCAAAGCGACCGTTACGGTTAAACCCGAGATAGAGATAAAGGGTTACAAGGGTCTTAAACTGACCAAGAAATCCGTTGAAGTTACCGAAGCGGACGTTGCGAAAGAACTTGCGGATTATCAGAAACAGCAGGCACGTCTTATCGATGTTGACGACAGAGCGGCGCAGAACGGCGACACCGTAACGATAGACTTCGAGGGCTTCGTTGACGGCAAAGCGTTTGACGGCGGCAAAGCCGAGGGCTATGCGCTCAAGCTCGGCTCGGGCAGTTTCATTCCCGGCTTTGAGGAGCAGATAGTCGGCAAAAACATCGGCGATGAGTTCGACGTAAACGTTACGTTCCCCGAAGAATACACCGACGAGCTCAAAGGCAAAGCGGCTGTGTTCAAGATTAAGCTTCACGAGATCAAAGTTGAGGAACTCCCTGTTCTTGACGACGATTTCGCGAAAGACGTTTCCGAATTCGATACTCTTGCTGAGTTCACCGAAGATATAAAGAACAAGATAGCAAAGAGAAAAGAAGAGATGGCGGAAGCGGATCTTGACGCGCAGATCTCCGACAAACTCGCCGAACTTGTAGAGGGCGAAATCCCCGAGTGCATGTATGAGTCCGAAATCGACTATCAGATGCAGTCTTTTGACCAGAGACTCAGAAGCCAGGGACTCAACCTTGACACCTACGCAAAATATATGAACTCCACCACCGCGCAGATGAGAGATATGTTCAGAGACGGCGCGGTTCGCGACGTTAAGGACCGTCTTGCTCTCGAAAAAATCGCGGCGGAAGAAAAAGTTATCGTTGAAGAGGCTGACATCAACGAGGAATACGACAAACTCGCAAAGGCTTACGGCGCGGAAGTTGACAAGATCAAGTCCGACTACCTGACCGACAGCATCACAAAAGACCTCGTTGTTCGCAAGGCGTTCGAAGCTGTTAAAAATGCGGCTGAGATAACCGAAGAAAAAGCGGAGAAGAAGACTGCAAAGAAGCCCGCGGCAAAGAAAACCACCGCTAAAAAGGCAACCAAAACCGCCGACGCGGAATAAGTTTCTTTCCGGAATAGTTTTGCGAAATCGCGGTGTGACCCTTGCGTAATCTCGGGTTGCGCCGCTTTTTGCGTGCGATAAAGCGCGTAAATGCGCTCGTCATCGTTGACACGAGTCGAAAAATAGTGTAAAATAAACGTATGGAAACCAATCGTAAAGTGAGAATAGGCGACAAACTCACACCGTCGGCGAAGATTTTGATAGCGTTCGAGGCGATTTCCGCGTGTCTTGCGGCGATATTTCTGCTGATTTCCGAGATTGTCTATCTCGTCAGCCCGGGAATGGGATTAAAGACCTTTTCCGCGCTGTTCTTTCCGCTCGTGATTTGCATCGCGGTTGCGCTGACCGTGGGAATAAACCAGACCTGCCGCGGCAAAAACGCGCTGACCGTAGCTTTCCTGATTGCCGCAGTCGTATGCCTGATGCTCGTTGTGGGTGCGATAATTTTCGAGTGCGTCGTGTACGGGAAGTTCTACCTTGCGCCGTTCACGTTCGTGGGGTAAACCGCCGATTGACCGAATAAAACAAAAAGCCGAATAACGGGCAACAGCCCGACAGGCGGTTTCGTTTTGCGTAATGGTGGGCGAGGGGGCGTTAAGGCTTGCCGACTTTTTCGGCGAAGTGCGCCTCGGTCTTGATTGCCCACTCATAGGGGCGCATGTACTCGCCGCGGAAGGCGTCAGGGGCTTTGCCGTCGATAAAGTCCCACATATCGCAGGAGCAGTACCGTGTTTTCAACGCCAGACGCGCGCGCTTGACGTTGAGAATGTGCCCTGCGCCGTACTCGTTCAGCGTGAGTCGCAACCGGCACACGGCGTCGCGGTAGAGCTGCTTTGACAGATTGGCGGTTTTCTCCTGCCACAACGCGGTTATCGCTTCTTCCATGGTGACGAAACCGCCCCTGCGGTCGACTAATAGCGCAAGGAGCTCCTTTGCTTTTGCCCTACCGAAGTCCACCGGCACCGAGCCCGAGAAGCAGTCGAAGCGCGGAAACGTGCGGAAGCTTACGCTGCGGTTTTCCTCGTCCGCAAGCCGCGTCAGTATCGAGTTCAGCGTTGCGGCGTCGTAGGGCTTGTAGCAGAACGCGAACAGGTTTTTGCCGACGCGCCGCTTGATCTCGCGAATGTTCTGGGCGTAGCCCGTGATAAAGATTATGCGCACGTCGGGATTGATTTCGATAAACTTTTCGGCGAGCTCCACGCCGTTTATCGAGGGCATTTTGATGTCAAGGAACACCGCCTTGTGCTCGTGAGTGCGCGCGAATTCCAGCGCCTCGTCCACTTTCAGCGAAAACATGTTAGCCGTGACCGCGGCGTTGTCGAGAATGTGCGAGGCGAACGTGAGAAGCGGAGCCGGTTCGTCATCGATTACTATTATGTTCATTGTTCACCGTCCTTGTCGTCTTTGTTTTCGGGAATTTCGATAATTACGCGAGTACCGCGCCCCGGCGAGCTGTCGATAGTTACGCGCGCACGGGCGAGTATTCTCAGCCGCTCGCTCGCGTTCCTTAGCCCCACGGAGCCGCTTTTAACCGCCGACGGGTCAAAGCCCACGCCGTTGTCGATAATCTCCACGACGTGACCGCAAGCGGCTGCGCGGCTTTTCAGCTGCACATAGCCGTCCGTTTCCTCCACGCGCGAGTACTTGAACGCGTTTTCGATAAACGGTTGCAGGCTGAGCACCGGCAGCGAGAAGTCGAGGTCGGCGCAGTCGAGCAGAAACCGTATCGGCTTTTCTCGGCGCATGTTTTCGAGCTCGGCGTAGTTGTTTATGTTGTCGATTTCGCGAGCGAGTGGCACGAGCGCGTCTTCGCCGGCGTCCACGTTGGCGCGCAGATGACGGCTGAACGCGGCGAGAGCCTTGTCGCCCGTCTCGCAATCCTTTCCGTAGGCGTTCTGGATTGCCGACAGACTGTTGAATATGAAATGCGGCTTGATTTGCGCACGAAGCGCGTCGGCTTTGATAGCGTCGCGTTCGCGCTCCAGCCGCAGCGCGTCCACCACCTTGCGCGAGTTCTCAACGGTGATTTCGCGGTAAAGCGCGATTACCGACAGTATCATGGGAATCATGACGTAGGCTATGCTTTGCTCCATGCCGGCTACGGTCAGGTTCATGAGGTCAAACGCCGTGCAGAGGACGTAGGTTGCCGAGGCGAGGAGCAGCAGCGAGTAGGTCGCCTTGCGCACACGTCCCGGTTTCGGCTCGCGAATGACGGGATAAATGAGCCCGATAAGGCAGGCGCACTCGATTAGCGGCGCAATCACGCGGTAAACCGTGCCCGTGAGAGCTATGTACAGCGCCGTCGCCACAGCCACTCCCACGCCCACGACGATTGCCACGGGCAGAATGCGGCTTATGGTCCTGCTGCGGTAGAAGTGGTAAACGAGCGTGCCGAGCAGAAGAGCTACCGCGATAAAGTTCGCGTCAATCATAATGTTGTAGGTGTGCAGGCGCATGAACGCCAGCAGCCGCCAATACACGGCGATTGAGAACACCGTCATCACCGTCACCGCCGCCATGACCAGCGCGAACGAGTAGTCGCGGCGCAGCGACGGCAGTCCGAAGTTTACGATAAACGAGAACGCAAACAGCGCTACGGTCAGCCCCAGGACGATAAACCCGATGTTGTTCGTAAGGTATGGCGACGGAGGGTCGGCGTCGCGCGTGGAAATCATCAGTCTCGGCGCGGAGGTGAGACCGCCCTCGCGGCACGAGGAAACCTCGAATACTACCTCGAGCGGCTGTTCGTCGGTGACGACGTAGGTAAGCATTACTTCCGCCTCGCCGTCCGACCACGCCTCGCCCGTTCTGTTCTGCGAGCCGTAAGAGTAGACGAGCTCGCCGTTGACGTAGCCTCGGAACGCGCCCACGAAGTTGTTGTTGAGAAAATATATCGGCGTGCCCGGGCTGAGTCCCTTGACGAACACGCGGTAGGAGGCGTAGCCCTCGTTCGTCAGCCGCTTGCCGTCGAGCGTAGTTTCGGTGTAGCGGTGCGGCACGGTAACTATCGCGTCGGGTTCGGCGTCCGTTATGCCGTCGGTCACAAGCCACTTGTTGCAAAAGAACTCGTAGGTGCCCTGCATGTGCTGTTTCAGGTACTTGTTTTCCGTGTCCGCGCCCGAAAAATCGATTACGCAGTTTTCGATGTCGGGCAGCCCTTGCTTCGAGTTCATGTTGTCGTTGCTCTTTACGAGGAAATACGCCGTTATGAAAAGACACGCCGCCGCGACAAGCGTCGCGCTCGCCGCCGTAATTATCGATTTGGTTTTTGTCGCAAGCTTTCTCATCAGACTTATTATAGCAAACTTCGCGCGAAAACTCAACGGCGGATTATGTGTTTACGGATAAAATTTTTGCGGTTGTAAAGCATATTCACGCTTCGTTCACGCGTTACGGTGGGGAAGCGGATAATCTGCCTGATAAATGCGGCGGCAGGTAAGAGGCGAGGAGTAAAAAATTATGATTATGAGCCTTCGCCCGGATTCTCGGGGCTGCGCTACCGCTCCGCTCGGAACGACAATAGGATTATTATTCGTTCCATGCAGGGGTTCCTCACGCGCGCGGAAAGCCGCGCGCTCAGGATGACGTTTTAGACGGAGAGTGCGCGTTCGTGGTTTGATTACCCTGCCTTATATGTCATTCCGAGCGAAGCCGAGGAATCTAGCGAAGCGTAATAATTATAATAAATGTGACTTCGCCCGGATTCTCGG
>ERZ779861.876-NODE-876-length-37724-cov-5.370172_pt1 | contig 37724 bp, 31 predicted proteins | sample MGYA00511558_ERZ779861 | MGnify/ENA primary metagenome ERZ779861 (study PRJEB29588, sample SAMEA2163432) | human gut metagenome | biome: human gut; feature: human-associated habitat; material: faeces | place: Denmark | collected 2008/2010 ...
AAGCGTCCCTGCCAGTAACTTCGCGCGTCCTCAGACGCGCCTCCAAGCCGCTCTTTTCACTAACTGTGCAGTGTCGCGCCAAATGGGCGCGACCACAAAGCCGCAATACCCACCCAAGCAATTCCCCAAACCAGCCGCATATAACGCAACCATCCGCAATACCCGCGAGTAAATCCCCAAAACCCAAAGGAGATACGAAATTGGAAATCAAAAAGGCAGAATTTATTACCTCTATGGCGCAGTACGGGAAATTCGAGGGCGTCGGACTGCCGCAGATTGCCGTTGCCGGAAAATCCAACGTCGGCAAAAGCAGCCTTATCAATAAGCTCTGCAACCGCCGCTCCCTCGCGCGCACGTCCCAAACGCCCGGAAAAACCCGGCTCATCAACGCCTTCCTGCTCAACGACAGCTTTCATTTGATTGACCTGCCCGGCTACGGCTTCGCAAAGGTTGATAAGCAGGAGAAACTCCGCTGGGGCAAGATGATGCAGGATTACTTCGAGCAGTCCGATGAACTGCGCCACGTCCTGTGCCTTGTGGATATCCGCCACGAGCCGACCGAGGACGATAAGCAGATGAACCTCTTCCTCCGCCAGATGGGCATCCCGTTCACCGTGATTGCCACCAAGGCGGACAAGATCAGCCGCGGCGCACGACAGAAGCAGCTCGCACCTATCTGCCGCGCCTTGCTTGTGCAGCCGTGGGAGGTCATCTGCTGGTCGTCCGAAGACGGCACGGGGCGCGACCAGCTGCTGACGCTTCTGGAAAAGGTACTCGCGCCGGAAGAAGAAGCGCCGGAAGCCTGACACGCATCTTTCATCCGCCGCATACGATGGGAACTGCCCGGAGAATCCGGCTGGATGGAGGAGTGCAGCAATGAAAAAGAAACCCAAGCCAGCGCTGAAATGATTTTGCCCCGCGCCGAGCTGGTCTACCTGCCCGTAACGCCGGAAGTGGCGCGCGCGGTGGAAAATGCCGTGCAAATGTCGCTGGATGCCCCGCTCAATGCGCCGAATCCGCGCCGAAGCGCCGCCGGACGCGCCATCCTGCACGCGCGGGGCGTGTCGCTTCCCGGCGTGGAGGGCATGAACCGCGGCATCCGCTGCCATCGGCCGGTGCAGGTGACAAACGGCGTGCCGCTGACGAAGGAAGCGATGTCCGTCACGGCGGAATCATCCGAAACGAGGGAGACGCCGGAAGCGCCGCTGCCCCCTGTTGCGCAGCCGACCATCAGAATTGGTACATGACAAAATGCCCCTTCCGAGACTGGAAGGGGCGAAAAAGGGTCAGCGGACGAAAATCTGCGTCACATAAACGTAACCGTTCGCGTCGTAGACGATACCAAGCCCGACCTTCTGCCAAGCGCTGGAGAGAATGTTGCGGCGGTGCCCCTCCGAGGACATGAACGCGGCGTGCGCCTTTTCCGTGGTGGCATGGTGCGCAATGTTCTCGCCCGCACCGGAGAAGGAATAGCCGAACGTTTTCAGCATGTCGCTGACATGACCGTAGGTGGGGGACTCGTGCGCAAAGTAATGGTTGTCACGCATGTCGGCGGATTTGATGCGCGCAATGCGGGAAAGCTCCGCGTCGAGCGTCAAAGGCGAAAGTCCCTGCGCAATTCGTTCCTGATTGAGCAAATTCAGCAGAATTTCCTCTTGCACTTGCGACGATGGTGTAGTATAATCATCCCCCGTGGAAGGTGCAGACGTTTTTACCGGCGCACTGGCAGGTGTGGCGGTTGGACGGGGTGTTGCGACGGCATCCTGCGCGGGACAGACTGTTCCGTTCGGGCGATACCATCCATCATAATCGAACTGCGACGTCGGGAAGTTCTCAGCAGCCGATAGACTGGTGAGCAACAGGGCGGACGCAGTGAAAAGCGCCGCGTACTTCTTGTTCATTGCAAGCTCCTCCAAAAGTTATTACGATTTTCAACAAAAATCGTAACATGATTGTAACATATAACTTTTGGAGACGCAAGAAAATCCCCAGCGGCTTTCCAAGGAAATAACTACCACAGAATGTGCCGGACGGAAAAAGCACCCGGCGGTCTGAATTTTAGGAGGGAATCTTCTTATGAAGAAGTATGTTCAATGCCCGCGGTGTGAACTGAACTACATCACAACGCCCGGCGACAAGTACTGCAAGGTGTGTATGCGCGAGATGAAGGGCGAAGGCGGGCAGGACGACGTGGAAATGTGCAGCGTATGCAACGAGAATCCCGCGCTGCCGGGACGCGATATCTGCCTGTTCTGCCTGAAGGAAATGAACGCGCAGGCGGCGGAGAGCGTGGGCGCTGCGTCCGACGATTCCGGTGACGGCGACGGCGAACAGGTGACGCCGCGCAGCCTGACGGACATGGACGACGTCGGCTCGATGGACGAAATTCAGATGCTGCCGGAAGAAACCGACGGCGAATACACGAAGATGGCGGGCGAAATGACTTCTTTGGAAGGAATGCAGGAAGACGAAGCCAACGAGGATGACGACGAGGACGCGGACGACGATATGTGACCTGTCCGCGCCGCGCAAGGAGGACACATGACGCTGTTTGCCATCGGTGATTTGCATTTGCCCGGCGGCGAGGAAAAGCCGATGGATATTTTCGGCGACCACTGGGAGAATCACTTTGCGCATATCGCGGCGGATTGGCGCGCGCGTGTTAAGGACGGGGATGTCGTGCTGATTCCCGGCGATATCTCGTGGGCCATGCAGCTGGAGCGCGCCGTGCCGGACTTGCAGAAGATTGGCGCGCTGCCGGGGCGCAAGGTGCTCATCAAAGGCAATCACGATTACTGGTGGAACAGTGTCTCCAAACTGCGGCGGGTGCTGCCGGAAGGCATGAGCGCCTTGCAGCACGACGCGCTGGATATGGGGGATTTCGTCGTCTGCGGCACGCGCGGGTGGATGTTCCCCACGGGCGACGCGCCGCTTGCGCCGGAGGATGAGCGCATCCTGAACCGTGAACTGCTGCGGCTGGACATGGCGATCTGCGCGGCGGAGAAACTGGCGCAAGGGCAGAAGCCAATTGTCGTCATGCTCCACTATCCGCCGCTGCTGCTGACCGTGCTGGATACGCCGTTCACGCAGGTGCTTGCGCGGCACAGGGTGCATGCGGTGGTGTACGGCCATCTGCACGGGGCAGGAATCCGCGCGGGGTTCAACGGCGAGCATGAAGGCATCCATTATCGGCTGACCTCCTGCGACGCGCTGGGCTTCCGGCTGACGGAAGTGCCGCTGATGACCACAATAAGCAATTCTTAAATATTTGTTACATCCCCCAAAAGACGGTTTATGCCGTCTTTTTTTGTTTTTGGGCGTAGAAACCACTTTTTCAGCGAAAAATATGCCCGAATGGAGAATCGCTCCCAAAAGTGACGGACAAAATCACTCGAAAAAGAACGACTGTTTCCCGTTTTTGGGCGACGATGACACATCGCCTCTGTCGAATATTACGAAAAGATGAAAGAAAACTGGAAACGGGCAAAAATTTCATCGAAAAAAGTGCCTGCAAACACTTGCAATTTCCGAATCGCGGCGGTATGATAAGAGTGCCATTTCGTGTGATTGACGACCTATTTTGTGAATTTGGTGGGGGTGAGCGTGTGGATGAGAACCAAGTTGGGCAAAATGAACGCCTGACTCCCACTAACATGCGCACAAATGTGCCCCTTTCTGATGAGCAGATTCTTGAAAAACAGAGAAAGCGTTTCCGCGGCACCTATAATCATTCGCTGGACGGCAAGGGCCGTCTGGTGATTCCGCTGGCGTTCCGGCAGGAGCTGGGCGAGCGGTTTGTGATTGCACCGGAATTTGACTTCAAGTCCATTGCGATTTACCCCGAAATGGTCTTTATGCGCCTGTGCGAGCATTATGAGCGGCTGAACCGCAAGAAGAAAAATGCACAACTGATGAACTACATGCAGTGGTTCAATTCCATGTCCTATACGGATCAGGAGTGTGACGCGCAGGGACGCGTGCTGCTGCCGGCAAAACTGCGCAGCATGATGCTGGGCGAAGAGAAGGACGTTGACATTATGGGCAACGACGACCATCTGCGCGTGGCGGCGACAATCAACAACATGGCGAACTTCGAGCTGTTCAAGGATAACCTGAATGCGACGTGGGCAGCGATTGACGAGCTGGAAGACGGCGAGGACGAGAAAGAATAACGGTTCTATCCGCTGAAACAATGGCATTTTTCAGGCAGAGGAGGCATACAGTATGATGAACGACAGGGCGCGGCTGTGGAGCAAGCGCAAATCCGCCCCCTTCGCAGATCCGCGCGATGAGGAACGCGCTCTCCGCGAAATGCGGAAGAGCGTCGATCATAGCTTCAATATCAATTTCAAGGGTGAGCAGCTGTATATGGATAACTATCGGGCGACGGTCAGCTTCGGTGCGGGCTGCTGGCAGAACACGGGCGCGCGCCGCCGGGCGGATGTGCCGCAGCAGGAACGGCCGCGCAGTATTCTCGTTTCGCGGCAGGGGCTGCATTCGGGGCTGGCGATGCTGGTAGTGGCGGTGTGCCTGTTCGTGATGGGCGTTTTCTGGCTGAGCTTGCAGTCGCAGATCCAGAACGTCAGCACCCAGATTGGTGTCCGGACGACGAACATCACCGTGAAGCAGCAGGAGAACGCCACCCTGCAGGCGCAAATCAGCGTCGCGACGAAGGAACAGTCGCTTTTGCAGCGGGCTCAGAAGCTGGGGATGAAGGAAGGCAAGAACGTGCAGGTGGTGGAGCTGTCCGGCGTGCCGGATGCTATCTGCGGCCTGCAGGAGGGCGCACAGAACACCATGACCACCACGGACGTGGCGCTGCTGATGCACATGCAGTAATCGAATCCGCAATCCACAGCAGTAAGCCGCAAAAACGCGAATCAGGAGGACGGACATGCATCCGGAACTGCTGGTACGCAAGCGAATCTGGCTGATGACGCTGGTGCTGACGGGCTTGTTCCTGCTGGCGGCGGCGCGCATTGCCGTTCTCACTACCTCCGAGGCTGCCTCGCTGACCGAGCGGGGCATTCGTCAGTGGACGAAAGCTGGCATTGTTACGGCGCGGCGCGGCACGATTACTGACCGCAAGGGGCGAACGCTCGCCATCTCCGCGACGGCGTACATCGTCACTGCTGACCCGCGGCTTGTCAGCGACACGGAGAGGTTCCTCGACAGTATCGAGCCGGTGCTAAACATCAACAAAGAGGCGGCACGAAAACGATTGCAGGACAAGACGAAGGGGTCGATTATCTTAAAGCGGCAGGTCAGCCGCGAGACGGTCGATGCCCTGCGTCAGCTACGGTCAGACGCGCCGGAGGACAGCGGCTTGAAGGCGCTGTCCTTTGACGAGGATATCTGCCGCTACTACCCGTATGGAGCGCTGCTCAGCCAAGTGCTGGGCTTGACAACGGTGGACAGCGAGGGACAGTCTGGGCTGGAAAGCCGCTACGAGGATGTCCTGCGCGGCACGGAGGGCAGCTATCTGCGGCAGGTGGACGCGCGCAATCGGCAGCTGGACGGCACGGAAGGCTGGTACATCCCGTCGCAGCAGGGGTGCGGTTTGGTGCTGACGATTGACGCGGAAATTCAGGAGATGGTCGAAAAGGCGATGCGCGAGTGCATCGAGGTCAATCAGGCACAGTCGGTTATCTGCCTTGTCAGCGACGTGAAAACGGGCGCGATTCTGGCGATGTGCATGAACCCTTGCTACGACCCGAACGATCCGCCGCGCAATGACGCGGAAACGCTGACGGAGCTGATGCGCCTGACCGCGATTTCCGACGTATATGAGCCGGGCAGCACGTTCAAAATTCTCACGGCGGCAGCCGCGCTGGACAGCGGGGTCACAACGCCGCAGGATTCTTTCTACTGCTCGGCGAAAATCACCGTTGACGGCGACACCATCCGCTGCTGGGGGCGGCCGCACGGCGCGGAGACGATGGCGGACGGGCTGAAAAACAGCTGCAACCCGGTGTTTGTCGAGCTGGCGCTGCGGATGGGGACTGATACGTTCTACCGCTACCTGACGGCGTTCGGGCTGGGCAAAAAGACGGGCATTGACCTGCCGGGGGAGTCGCCGGGCATCCTCATCACGTCGCGGAACGTCAAACGCGTGGATTTGGCGCGCATCGGCTTCGGGCAGTCCGTCGCGCTCACGCCGATTCAGATGATGATGGCGGCAAACTCCGTCATCAACGGCGGAAAGCTGATGAAACCCTACATCGTCAGCGAGATTCAAACGCCGGATGGGGAGACGCTGGAGCGCTTTCACCCGACGGTGATGGCAGCGCCAATTCGCCCGGAAACGAGCGACACGATGCGGCTGCTGCTGGAGCGTGTCGTCTCAGAAGGCGGCGGCAAGAACGCGGCGATTGCTGGCTACAGCATCGGCGGCAAAACCGGCACGGCACAGGTTTACAAGAATGGACGCGTCGTGCGCGACACGCACATCGGGTCGTTCTACGGCTTCGCGCCGGTGAATGATCCGCAGGTGAGTATCCTCGTCATTGTCAAGGAGGCGGACGTGCCGATTGACTACGGCGGCACGACGGCGGCGCCTTTTGCCCGGCAAATCATGCAGGAAATGCTGCCGTACCTCGGAATTGAACCGGAAAATGACGAAAAAGATGAAGAAATTGAAGTTCCTGCGCTGAAAGGCTTGACGATTGGCGATGCAAAGCGTAAACTGTCACAGGTGGGATTGGAAAGCGTGACGGACGGCGCGAACACCGTCGTGCTGGATCAATTGCCACCGGCGGGCGCGAAGCTCGTCAAAGGCGGGCATGTGATGCTCTACACCGCCGGTTCAGAGGAGCTGACGCCGGAAGAGCTGGTCTGTGTGCCTGACCTGACTGGCTTGGGCGATGTAGATTGCGCGCGCCTTGTGCGCCAGCGGGGACTAATGATGTCCATGACGGGGCAGGGGCTGTGCATAGAGCAAAGCCCTGCAGCGGGAGAATTTGTACAGCCCGGCACAACGATTTTTCTGCTGATGGCCGGGGATGACGAATAAAGGAGCTAATTGACGATGGAACTGAGACAGCTTGTCAAGGAAGTGCCGTACTTGCTGGAAACCAGGGGCGATATGTCCGTGGAGATTGCGGCGCTGTGTTCCAACAGCCGGGAAAAGACCGAAAACGGCATCTTCTTCTGCTTTGCCGGCGCACACTTTGATGCGCATCAGTATGCCCCGCAGGCGGTGCAAAATGGCTGCGTGGCACTGGTAGTGGAACGCTTCCTGGACGATGTGAACGTGCCGCAGGTGCTGGTGAGCAATGGCCGCGCGGCGATGGCGAGAATCTGCGAGGCGTTCTTTGATCATCCGGAGCGGAAGATGCGCTTCGTGGGCATTACCGGCACGAAGGGCAAGACGACGACCAGCTACATGGTCAAGTCCATCTGCGAGCAGGCGGGCTTCAAGTGCGGCCTAGTTGGCACGACGGGCAACATGATTGGCGAGAAGCACATCCCGTCCAGCAAGACCACGCCCGATCCGATTGACCTCATGCGCGACCTGAACGAGATGGTGCAGGCAGGCGTGCAGGTGGTCGTCATGGAGGTATCGGCGCACGCGCTGGATATGCACCGGCTGGACGGCATGACGTTCGAGTGCGGCTGCTACACCAACCTCAGCCAAGACCATCTGGACTACTTCGGCACGATGGAGACCTACTTCCAGTGCAAAAAGGCGTTCTTCACCTCCGGCATGGCGAAGAATGCCGCCATTAACGCCGATGACGAGCGGGCGGCGGAGCTGCTGCGCGACGTGACGATTCCGCATATGACCTATGGCATCGCGGCGGAGGCGGATTTGTTCGCGCGCGACATTGAGATTACCGAAAATGGCGTGTCCTTTGAGCTGCGCCTGCGCAACGCGGAATACATCCAGATCAACCTGCGCATGACGGGCATGTTCAATGTCTACAACGCCTTGTCCGCGGCGGCGTGCGCGCTGATTCTGGGCGTGTCGCCGGAGAATGTCCGCGCGGGGCTGGAAAGCATCCGCAGTGTGCCTGGGCGCATTGAAATGCTGCCGACGAATACGCCGTACCGCGTGATTCTGGACTACGCCCATGCGCCGGATGCACTGAGCAACATCCTGCGCACCTGCCGCACGTTCACCAAGAAGCGGCTGATTGCGCTCTTCGGCTGCGGCGGCGACCGCGACAAGGGCAAGCGCCCGATCATGGGGCGCATCGGCGGCGAACTGGCGGATTTGTGCATCCTCACCAGTGACAATCCGCGCACGGAAGATCCGATGGAAATCCTGCGCGAAATCGAGGAGGGTATCAAAGAGACGACGGGCGAGTACGTCGTCATCGAGAACCGTCGGGACGCCATCCGCCACGCGCTGGAAATCGGGCGGGAAGGCGACATCATCGTTCTGTGCGGCAAGGGTCACGAGACGTATCAGGAGACAATGGGCGTCAAGCGGCCGTTCGACGAGAAAGTTGTCGTGCAGGAGCTGCTGACGGAACTGCGCGGCGAGTAAGCCGCTGCGCATTGAATACCCGATAATAAGGAAGGATTACCTATGCTGACAAATGTACTGCTTGCGCTGGTGCTGTCCGCGGCGATTGCGCTGGCGACTGGCCCGAAGCTGATTGAATGGCTGCGCGGTCACCAAATGAAAACGAGCGAGAACGAACTCGGCCCGAAGGAGCACCTGAAAAAGCGCGGCACGCCGATTATGGGCGGGCTGATGATTGCGCTGGGCTGCATCGTATCGTTTGTGCTGTGCGCGGCGTATACCGGCGCGTGGGTGACGACGATTCTGCCGCTGCTGCTTGTATCGCTGGGGTCGATGGCAGTCGGTCTGGCGGACGACTGGACGAAGGCAGTCAAGCATCGTTCCGAAGGGCTGACCCCGTGGCAGAAGATCATCGGCTTGTCCGTGGTGTGCCTCGGCTTCTCGGTCTGGTGCTACTTCACGCAGGGGAGCAAAGTGCTGCTGCCGTTTGCGAATACCGAATGGGACTTAGGGCTGTGGTATATTCCGCTGCTGGCGCTGACGGTGCTGTTTATGACCAACAGCGCGAACCTGCAGGACGGCATCGACGGCATCCTGTCCAGCGTGACGAGTGTCGGCTGCATGGGCTGGGCGGTGATTGCGGGCCTCAGCGCCGTGACGGTCTATCAGCACCTGAATGGCGGCTCGTTCGGCATTCCGATGGTGAAGATTCCCGACGACCCTGATGCGGCGCGCGCTTTGCAGGATAATTACAGCGCGATTGCCATCTTCGCGGCGGCGCTGTGCGGCGGCTGTCTCGGCTTCCTGCGCTACAACCGCTATCCGGCAAAGGTGTTCATGGGCGACACCGGGTCGATGTTCATCGGCGGCGCGGTGGTCGGCATGGCGATGCTGCTGCGTCAGCCGTTCCTGCTGCTGCTAATTGGCTTCACCTGCTGCATGTCCAGCGTGAGCGTCATTTTGCAGCGCTACTATTACAAGGCGACCCGTAAAATCTACGGAACGCCCCGGCGGCTGTTCAAAATGTCGCCGCTGCACCATCATTTTGAGAAGTGCGGCATGAAGGAAACGCAAATCGTGCTGATGTATACCGTGGTGACGCTGGTGCTGACGGCGCTGGCGGTTATTTCGGTCATCGTGTAAGGAGAGCGAAAAATCATGCGCAATACGGAAAAATACGCGGGCAAGCGCGTGCTGGTGGTCGGTATGGCGCGCAGCGGGATTGCGGCGGCACAGCTGCTGTGCAAGGCAGGCGCACACGTTATCATCAATGACAGCAAGGCGGCGGAGCAGCTGGGGGACAGCCTGAAGCCGCTGGAAAATCTGCCGCTGGAGCGCCGTCTGGGCTGCCCGGCGATGGAATGCCTGGACGGCATCGACGCAATGGTCATCAGTCCCGTTGTACCGGACAACGCGCCGTTCGTCTTGAAGGCGAAGGAAATGGGCGTATACGTCACCGGCGAGCTGGAAATGGCGTATCAGCTGTCCTCTGGCGAAATGGTGGCGATTACCGGCACGAACGGCAAGACGACGACCGTCACGCTGCTGGGCGAAATCTTCCGCAATGCAGGACGCACGACGCATGTCGTGGGCAACATCGGCTATCCGTACAGCGCGGCAGGTCTCGACAGTCAGGACGGCGACCTGTTCGTCTGCGAAGTCTCTTCCTTCCAAATGGAGACGGCGGAGACGTTCCACCCGAAGGCGGCGGCGCTGCTCAATATTACCGAAGACCACCTCAATCGCCACGGCACGATGGAAGTCTACACGGCGATGAAGATGCGGCAGTTCCAGAACATGACGGCAGAGGACGTCGCCGTGTTCAACGCGGACGATCCAGCACTTGCACCGCTGATTGGGCAGGTGAAGGCGCAGGTGATGCTGTTCAGCCGCAAGCGGGAAGTGGAGCAAGGCGCGTTCGTCCGGGATGGCGAAATCGTCGTGCGCTTCCACGGTGCGGAAGAGACGATTTGCCCGGCGAAAGACGTGTTCATTCCCGGCCCGCACAATTTGGAAAATGCGCTGGCGGCGTGCTGCATTGCGGTCGCGCTGGGCGTGAAGCCGGACGTGATTGCCCACACCCTGCGGACGTTCCAAGGCGTGGAGCACCGCATCGAGTTCGTCCGCGAGCTGGACGGCGTTCGCTACATCAATGACAGCAAGGGCACGAACGTGGATAGCACCATCAAGGCGATTCAGACCATGACGCGCCCGACCGCCATCATCCTCGGCGGCTATGACAAGCACTGCGACTTCACCCCGATGGTGCAGGAAATGCTGGCGTCGCCCTACATCAAGGAAGCCGTGCTGATTGGCGCGACCGCCGACCAGATTGAGCGCACCTGCCGCGAAAACGGCTACACGCACCTGCACCGCGCGGGAACGCTCAAAGACGCCATCGACCAGTGCCGCGCGCTTTCTTCCGACGGGTGGAATGTGCTGCTGTCCCCAGCGTGCGCGTCGTTTGACATGTTCTCGGACTATGAGAGCCGCGGGCGCATCTTCAAGGAGCTTGTGCGCGAACTGAAATAATCCCATCCCTGTGCGCTGAGAAAGGAGCAGACATGCTTCAGGCAAAAAGCGCACAAAAGCGACAGACCGCAATACCGCTGAAAAGACGCAATCCCGTGGACGGTACGCTGGTGATTATTCTCATCATGCTGCTGCTCGCGGGATTGCTGGTTCTATTTTCCGCGACGTTCTATACCGGCACGTCCACGCGCAGCCCGTACAGCGAGGTGCTCAAGCAATTGCTGGGCATCGGACTGGGCACGGCGGCGTGTATCGTCACCAGCCGCATTCCGTACCGCTGCTGGCAGCATCCGTATGTCGTGGTAGGCGGATTGGCGTTGTCCGCGGTGCTGCTGGTGCTGGTCATTATACCGGGCGTTGGCGTGTACATCAACGGTTCGCGGCGGTGGCTGTCGCTGGGTGGATTGTCCTTCCAGCCGTCAGAAATCGCGAAATTCGCCGTGGTGCTGTATATGGCGACGACGCTGACCTACCGCGGCGAGCGCATCCGCCGTCTCTTCACGGGCATTGTGCCAGTACTGGTCGTGCCGGGAATTGTATTCCTGCTGATTCTGGAGCAGCCGAACCTGTCCACCGCGGGGTCAATCCTCATCGTCAGCCTGATTCTCATCATCATGGCGGGCGCAAAGTGGCGGCATATTCTGCTGATGCTCGTCGGCGGGCTGGGCGTGGGCGCGTTCTACGCATGGTCAGAGCCGTATCGGCGGCGGCGTCTGCTGTCCTTCCGCAACCCCTTTTCCATGATGAGCGATGAGGGCTATCAGCTCAGCCAGTCGCTGATTGCGTTCGGGTCGGGCGGCATTTTCGGCATGGGGCTGGGCATGGGGCGGCAGAAGTATGCCTATCTGCCGTACCCGGAGAGCGATTTCATTTTTGCTATCGTGGGGGAGGATTTCGGGCTGCTGGGCTGCCTGATTGTGGTGGCGCTGTTCGTGGCGCTGATGCTGCGGGGGATGCGAATCGCCATGCGCTGCCCGGATAAGTTCGGAACGCTGCTGGCGGCAGGGATTACCAGCAGCATCAGCGTGCAGGCGTTCCTCAACATGGGCGTGGTTGTGGGCATTCTGCCTACGACAGGGCTGCCCCTGCCGTTCTTCTCCGCCGGCGGTACGTCGATTTCCATCACGATGGCAGCCATCGGCATCCTGCTCAATATTTCCCGTGAATCAGCTATTTGAACTGCGAAATTGGCACAGCGCCTGTTTTCCGGCATAGGCTGAAGCACAGGAGGTGGACGCGGATGGAAGCGTTTGTTGTGCGGGGCGGAAGAAAGCTGGAGGGTACGATGCGCGTCGATGGCGCGAAGAACGCGGCGCTGCCCATTCTCGCGGCTTCGGTGCTGACGGAGGAAACGGTGGTGCTGCAAGGCGTGCCAATGATTTCCGACGTGCGGAAGATGACGGACATCCTGACGATGCTGGGCTGCCGGATTCGCCGTGACGGACACACGCTGACGCTTGACGCGGGCGGGCTGAACCGCACGGAAATGCCGGATGCGCTGTCCAAGCAGATTCGATCGTCCATCTTCCTGCTCGGGCCGATTCTCTCGCGCTTCCGGCAGGCGACGGTTACATATCCCGGCGGCTGCGAAATCGGACTGCGCCCCATTGACTTGCACCTGTCAGGCTTGCGCAGTCTGGGCGTGGCGATTCACGAGGAAGGCGGCGTGATTCACTGCGACGGCGGCAATATGCACAGCGGCGAGGTACATTTGGACTACCCCAGCGTCGGCGCGACGGAGAATATCCTGATGGCGGCGGTGCTGCTGCCGGGAATTTCTGTTATCCACAACGCGGCGCGCGAACCGGAAATCGTCGATTTGGCGAACTTCATCAACGCAATGGGCGGAAGCGTCCGCGGCGCGGGCAGCGCGGTCATGACGATTGAGGGCGTGAAGCACCTGCACGGCGCGCGATGGATGCCCATGCCCGATCGCATTGTCGCCGGAACGCTGCTGGCGGCGGGGGCAATTACAGGCGGCGCCATTGAGCTGACCCGCGCCCCAGTTCAGGCGCTGCTGGCGGTGAATGCGAAGCTGCGCGAAATGGGCTGCGACGTGCGCGAGGAAGAAAAACGCGTTATTCTGACTGCACCGGAGCGTTTGACAGCGTTTGCACAGCTGCAGACGCAGCCGTATCCCGGCTTCCCGACGGATATGCAGGTACAGATGCTGGCGCTGCTGTCCGTGTCCGAGGGGACGGGCGTGGTTGTGGAAAACGTGTTTGAGAACCGATTTACCCATGCGGGGGATTTGAACCGCATGGGTGCGCGCATCCTATGCAGCGGGCGGACGGCGGTTGTTCGCGGTGTCCCGGAACTGTACGGCGCACGGGTGACAGCGCGCGATCTGCGCGGTGGCGCGGCGTTGACGCTGGCGGGACTAAAGGCACAAGGCGAAACGCAGGTGGATGGCGCGGAGCTCATCGACCGCGGCTATGAGCATTTTGAGACACAGCTGACCTGTTTGGGCGCGGATATCCGCCGCGTACACGCGAACGCATAATCAGGACAGCACGGAAGGAGGAATGACCCCCGTGACACAGGACAACTGGCAGCCGGGCACGCCGCCGGGTGGCAGACGGCGCACACAGCATCCGACAGCAGAAAACCCGTTTGAGGAACCGGAACAGTCGCCGGAACTGCGTCAGGAACGCTCGCCGGATCTGTACCGGGCGACAAACCCCTTCTGGAATCAGCCGTTTCGGGACGCAGAATCAGCTTCTGCGCCCCCTGATTTGGGTGAGCCGCCGCAGAGTCCCCCGCCGGAAGCGTCGGTGTGGAGCCATCCGCCTGTACTGGATACAGACAGCTACTCGGAAGAAACGCAGAAGCGCCATCACCGCACGCGGCGGGTGTGGAAAGCAATCGTGCCGCTTGCGCTTGCCATTCTTTTTGTTGCGTTCCTGTTCGGGGGTGTGCTGACTGTCCGCAACATCAGGGTGACGGGCAACGCGCGCATCAGCGCGGAGGAAATCATCCGCCTGTCTAAATTGAAACTTGGGCAGTCGTCGTTGATTAACGAGAAAGAAATCTCCAATCGTATCGAACAGAATCCGTATCTGATTTGTCGGATGGTGTCTCTGGAATCCTTCGACACGATTTGCATCGAAGTTAAGGAGCGGCAGGAAGTCACGTTCCTGACCACATCGGGCATCGGCGTAATTACCGACGCGCACGGCTACGTCCTGCGCACGGTGCAGAACGCGAACGAATCGCATCCGGAGCTGGTGCGCGTGCAGGGCTTAAGCGTCAAAAAGACGATCATCGGGCAGAAGCTGATTGCCAATCAGCAGAAGCAGCTGGACGCTGTGACCGAGGTGCTGCTGCAGCTGACCGTCATGGGCGGACTTGACCAGATTGCCGTATTAGATGTCAGCTCGCTGGACAGAATACGGATGCAGACGATGGACGGCATGGAAATTGTGCTGGGGGATTCATCGCTGCTGCATGAGAAGCTGCGGGCGTTCCTTATCGTCCGCACGGAGCTTTCGGCAATGGGCAAAACGGGCGGCACACTGACACTGACGGACGCGGTGAATCCGGTTTATGCGCCGCCGACGGTGTAATACAATCATCATCAGCACCGCAAAACATGAAAATCGGATAAAAATGACGGCGAAAAACATTCAAAACGCCCGAAAGCACTTGCATTCCAGAGAAAAAAGGCTTATAATGAAAAATGGTATATTGGATAGGTGACTGCGCCTGCCTGACAGGGGAAAAAGCCGTCTGCTGACAGGCTGGCAGAAACCAAGGTACAGGGGTGTCAGAACCGCAATTTTCCCGGCTTCAGCCGTCCGGCAGAACGGCCAGACCGGGAAACAGGGGGTATGAGAGTTCATGAAGATTACGGTACCGACGATTGACTTTGGAACCAGCAAAATCGTCACGATGGTCGCGCAGAGCAATGGCGAACGCTGTGATATCGTTGGCTCCGGCGCTGTGCCGTACAGCGGATATTTGCAGGATGGCTGGAACAACCCCGATGAGATTCGGGATGTGATTCGCACTGCCATTGATCAGGCGCAGAAAACCGGTAACTGCCGCATTCATGAGCTGAATGTCGGTGTGCCGGGCATGTTTACACGCGTGATTGTCAAGGAAGTGCATGTGTCGCTAACCGGGCCTGATCCGCATGTTACAGCGCAGGATGTCCGCGCGTGCTTCAAGCTGGCGGAAGAATCCGGCGGCGACCGCATCATTCATTCCGCGCCCGCGTGGTTCCGCGTGGATGACGGCAAAAAGACGCTGTCGCCCGTGGGCATCAAGGGTCGCGAACTGTCCGCCATGATTGCGCTGGTGACGGCGGACAAGTATTTCATTGATGATATCACCTACCGCCTGCGCGATATGGATATTGAGCCCCGCGAGTTCTACTCCACCGTCGCCGGGGAAGCGACATATGCCCTGAGCCAAGATGAGCGCGACAAGACGGCAATGCTCATTGATATTGGCTATCTGTGCACCGATGTGATGGTGATGGAGGGCGACGCGCTGATTTTCCACAAGTGCCTCGACATTGGCGGCGGTCATATTTCGGCGGACATTGCGGAGCAGCTGAATATTCCATTCCCGTTCGTGGAGGAAAAAATTAAGCAGACGTACAGCTTCAACAGCACCAATCAGGATGAGACGTATGTCATTCCCGCGACGGAAGATGAACCCGCCCGCACTGTCCGGCGCGACGAAGTGACCCCGATTATCGAAGCGAAAGTGGAGGAAATCGCGGAGGCCATCAACAAAGCGCTGGAAGAAGGCGGCGTGAAGCTTGGCAAGTGGTCGAACGTCTATCTGACCGGCGGCGGCTTGATTCTCAACAAGGGAGGCAAGGACTTCCTTGCGGGCAAACTCCACCGAATCATCCGGGAGGCCCAGCGCACCAACAACAAAATGACCAGCCATGTTTTCTCCAGCGCCGTCGGGCTGACCATCCTCGTCGTGACGACGCAGGAAGAGCAGAAAGCACCAGAAGGCGGTGCAAAGGGGCTGTTCAGCCGTGCATTCCGCTGGCTGATGGGCTACTGATTGCAAGAAAACGCGGCATACAGGGCAAGATACCATATGAGCATATGAGTCAGGGGGATGCAACGTGATTGAAATTCAGAATGACCAATTGACCAGCAATTATGCTTCCATCAAGGTCGTGGGATGCGGCGGCGGCGGCGGCAACGCGGTCAACCGCATGGTCGAATCCGGCTTGCGCGGCGTGGAGTTCATCGCCATCAATACCGATATGCAGGCTTTGCAGATGTCCGGCGCGCAGACGAAAATCCAGATTGGTGAGAAAGTCACCAAGGGTCTGGGCGCAGGCGCAGTGCCGGAAGTCGGCCGCCGCAGCGCAGAGGAATCCCGCGAAGAAATCGCGGGTGCACTCAAGGGCGCTGACCTGGTGTTTGTCACCGCGGGCATGGGCGGCGGCACGGGCACGGGCTGTGCGCCGGTCGTGGCGGAAATTGCCCGCGAACAGGGCGCACTGACCATCGCGGTTGTGACCAAGCCTTTCGCCTTTGAGGGCAAGCAGCGGATGCGCAATGCGGAAGCGGGCATCTCTGACCTCAAGCAGCGCGTCGATACGCTCGTTGTCATCCCGAATGACCGGCTCTTGCAGGTCGTCAGCAAGGGGACGAGCATGGTCGAGGCGTTCGGCATTGCGGACGAGGTGCTGCATCAGGGCATCCAGGGTATCAGCGACCTGATTGCTGTGCCTGCGCTGATCAACCTTGACTTCGCGGACGTCAAGACCGTCATGGAATCCGGCGGCATGGCGCATATGGGCATCGGCTACGGCGAAGGCGAGAACAAGATGATTGACGCCGCCAAGAACGCCATTTCCAGCCCGATGCTGGAGACGTCCATCAGCGGTGCGCGCGCGGTGCTGATCAACATCACCGGCGGCAAGGATATTTCCATCATTGATATCAACGAAGCGGCAAACCTCGTCATGGAGGAAGCCGATCCCGATGCGAACATCATCTTCGGCGCGGGCATCGACGAGTCCATGGGCGACAAGGTGCGCATCACCGTGATTGCGACGGGCTTTGAGAAAACGCCGTTCCCGCCGCGTGAGCCGGTCAAGTCGGCGCGCGATATCAACCGCGATCGCCTCTATGGCAGCAATTACGGCGCAACCGGCGCAACCGGCAGCTATACGCCCGGCAACTACGGTGCGACGGGCGAGTACACGCCGTCCTACACCAGCAGCGACAGCTACAACAGCCATCCGACCATGGGCGTTCCGCAAGCGCCGATGACGCAGCAGCCGGCACAGCCCGCGTATTATGCGCCGCAGCAGCCCACGCAGCCGCAGCAGCCGGCGTATGGTCAGCCGCAGCTGTTTGGCAATCAGCCCCAGCAGCTGGATTACGCGCAGCAGGGCTACACCGGCAATGTGCAGCCTGTGCAGCAGCAGTACGCGGGCGGTGCAACCGGCCCGATGCCCTCTGTGCAGCCGCAGCAGCCCAAGCGCCCGACGACGGACGCCAACGGCGTACCTTCGTTCATGAAGCGCCGCGGCAACTAATATACACTATCGGCCCTGTTTCCGACATGGAAGCAGGGCTTTTTTGCGTATCAGGATGAGAATTGCATTAGAAAAGTGCCTGTTCGCTTGACAAAACTTGCGCAAATATGGCAAAATGAGCTTGACAGGCAAGATGCGTTTAAGCGAAATAGGAGGTAGAATGATGAAACGGTTGATTTCGATGCTGCTGGCGCTGATGATGCTGCTGGGCATGGCGACGGCGGAGAATGCGGCGGAGGACGCTTGGGAGTACGAGCTGGTCGGGCGCGCAATAGACCTTGTGCGGCAGATGGATGCGCAGGAGCGGGGGCGGCTGTTTGAGGACACGCTCAATATTACAGAGGTGGCATGTACAGAAACGCCGCAGCCGATTGACCGTGGAATGCCCCAGCAGGCGTTCATCAGCGTCAACGGCACGGACAAGTCGGCGTCGGTGCTGCTTTTTGCGCTGATGATGATGGATGCCAGCGCGGACACGGATGCGACGGACGAGACGGAAGCCGCCTATCTGCGGATTGTAGAGCGCACGTTCGCGGTATCCCCGGAATTCGGGATGGACGCGCAGGAAACGAGCACCGCCGCAAACTTGCTTTACGCCGGGGATGCGCCGGAAATGGGACTGCTGCTGCTGTCTTACGGCGAGGATGGCGCGGTGCTGGTGCGCTGGTTCGCGGAAAACGGCTGTGTGTGCCTGACGGCGATTCCGGCGGCGCATCAGGCGACCGAGCTGACAACGGACAAACTGAGCGAATTCTACGCAGGCGAATTTGAGGAAGTTGACCTGTCCCGCACGGCAGCATTGGCGGAATCGGAGCCGCATCAGCCGGACGAGGACACCATCCGGCAGCTTGCACTGCAATCGGCGCAGGAGATGCAGCACTGGGCGGCGCTGAGCGGCGAGCAGGAGGGCATTATCCCGTGGAATACAGCGGAGACGGCGGTGCAAATCAGCATACTCGACTACGATGCGTCGCAGATGACGGCGTTTGAAGCGCAGATGCAGCAGTGCGGCAAGACGGAGACCAAGTCCCTCGACATACTGTCGATTGCGCTGTACCCCTGCGACGCGCACGATGCGAGCGGTTTGCTGCATCTGCGACCGAGGACGGGTACGCCCATTGTGGTGGCGTGGCAGGCAATGAACGGCGCGGTGGTGATGCGCAGCGTGTACGCGCCGCAGGAGTGACGGAAACAGCTGCAAAGAAAGGAAGAACCCCATGAAGAAGATGCTTGCAATTCTGCTTGCCCTGCTGATGATGCTCAGCGGTATGGCGACAGCGGAAGAAACGACGGACAACAACACGAACATCAGCCATATGCTGGAACTGTGCCAGCGCGTGGATATCCTCCTGCACAGCGACCGCATTGTGGCCGATTTGGTGGGCGACACGGACGCCGCTATCACCGAGGAACAGAAGATTGTCAATCGCCTGCGCGCGGGAAACCGCACGATGCCATCTGCCGTCTACTATGTCACGGGCGAAACGCTGCTGGCAGGCTTCATCGGCGATAACCCGGATTACACCGATACGCCGGAGCAGCGCAGGGTGATTCAGCTGATGCCGCAGCGCATTTTGATGGAGCAGCAGGATACATATGGCAAGCAAATGCTGAACCAAATGGCGCGCTCGACGCAGTATCCCAAGCCGGACGGCGAGCCGGAAATGGGCATGTATATCGCGCTGTACGCGGATGCGCTGCCGATGATGAGCTTTTGGATCAGCGATGGCACGGTGAACGACATGTACTGCACGCCGGTGCTCTCGGATGAATTGGCGGCGTGCAAATCCGCTGAAGAAGTGACGGCGTGGTTCGCGGCGCAGCAAATGCCCGAACTTGCCTGCACGGCGGTGGATTTGGCGGGCGTTGCGGCGTATCCCTTTACGGAGGATCCGTTCGGCGACGAGGGCGAGCCTGTGCCGTTCGAGCGTCTGGCAGAAGCGGGCAATGCGCTGGATGAACTGATTGAAAGCCGCTATTTGCAGACAACGTGGGGCATCAGCGACGAGGATGTGGCGAAGCTGGCGGCATACGCGCATGAGGGGCAGTCGCCGCGCAGCATCTACCGTATTGAGCTGATGGAATCGTCGATGGCGCAGATGCTCCGTTTGACTTACCGTTCAGAAGCGCCGCAGGTGCTGTACGAGGTAACCTGCTCGTGGGCAATGGAAATGTATCACATGGTAACACTCTTTGCCATGTACGACGAATACAACGCGGGCGTGCGGACGTTGTATCAGCAGGAAGAGGACGAGGAGGAAAGCGACAGCCTCTTCACGGACGAAACGAGCGAGACGGATACGCCGGATGAATCCCTGAAGACGGAAGCGGAGAATTTCCAGAAACTGACGCAAGAAATCGACGCGCGCTACTCGCTGATTATGAACCAAGCCACGCAGAAACACTTGTACCTTGACTTGAACGAACGCACCAATGCCATGTATGTACTGCTGTACGATGAAGGCGCGCCGATTCTGGTGATGTCGAGCATGGAGAACGGCGTTTCGTGCCTGCATGTGCGCTATTTCCCGACGGCGCAGTTGGAAAACTGCCAGAACACAACGGACTTGATGTTCTACTTCACCGGCAACAATGTCCCGTTTGAAGTGACGGAAATCCTGCCGCAGGGTGATTTAGCGGACATGGCGGAAGCTGCGCAGTAAGCAAAGAAACGCCGCGCAAGGATTGGGCGAATCCTAAAAGTGACGGCACCGAAGGAGTGTCGGGGGCGAACGGAAAGCCCTGCGCCCCAAAGCAGAATATCCATAACAAAACACCGCCGCACCGGAAAGCAAATTACGGTGCGGCGGCGCATTTTGTTATGGGGCAAAAATCGATGCAGGCAGTTCTTCCTCCTGCTTTTCCTCCGGCTTTGGGGCGAAAAGCCCGCTGAACCACCGGCTCAGCGCACTTGGCTTCTCCACCCGCGCCACCTGCACGCTCTGCGTTCCTTCCAATAGGATGCCATTGTCCAGCAGCTCCGCGTGCACGGGAATTACGCGATATGTGTACGTTACACCGGGCTGGGCGCGGTTGTCGGTGTAGTAGAGTGTTTCGCCCGCGGCGGCGCGAAGCTCGGTCAGGATGAAGCTCTCTCCGGCAGCGTCGCGCTGAACGCGGTAGACGGCGGCATCACTGGCCTGAATGACCAGCAGCGGCTGCCCGTCGTCAGAATGCGAGACGGAGAAGGATTTTGCGGACGCGGGCGCATTCCACACATCACTCTTCTTCTTCGGCTGTGTGCCGTCGAGGAAAACCTCATTCAGGCGGTAGGCGCTCGGCGTGAGCGACGTGGCCAGCATCGGTTCGCCGCGCCACTCGATGGCCTTCTTGTCGATATCAGCGCTGACGATGCCCTTGGGCTTGGTGAAATCGGGCTTCTTGCGTCCTGTGTACCACGCGCGGAGAAAATTGCGCGCCAGCGAAGCGGGATTCGTGCCGCCAGAGACGCGGTTGGGCAGGCGGTGCGCCGCGTCCGGCTCGTCGTAGCCCATCCAGACGGCGGTGGACAATTCCGGGGTGTACGCCGCCATCCACACGTCACGGTTGCCGCCGCCGCTTTCATTGACCGTGCCGGTTTTGCCCGCGACAGGTGTCCCCGCGCTGGAGAGGCGTGTGCCCGTGCCGGAAGAAATGACGGTTTTGAGCAGACTCGTCATCAGATACGCGGACTGCGCCGAAAGCACGCGCGTGCCGATCGTTTCGCGCTCGTAAATGACATTGCCGTCACGGTCGGTGATGCGCTCGATGAAGTACGGCGCGTAGTATGTTCCGCCGTTGGCAAAGGGCGCGTACGCCGCCGCCATCTGCACGGGGGATGTGCCGTAGGTCATGCTGCCCAAGGCGAGGGAGAGATTCGCGTCGCGGTCATCCAGCTCAATGCCGACGCTTCGCAGATAGCGCTGCGCAGTCTGGACGCCAATGGCCTGCAGCACCTTCACGGCGGGGATGTTCAGGCTGTTTTTGAGCGCCGTGCGGACGGTCACGTTCCCGTAGTAAGCATTGCCCGCGTTGCGCGGCTTGTAAGTGCCGAAAGCGGTTGGCGCATCGAGAATTACGCTGGCACACGTCCATCCGGCGGATTCAATCGCGGGGGCATAGACCGCCAGCGGCTTGAGTGCACTGCCGGGCTGACGGCGCAGCTGGGTCGCGCGGTTCAATCCGCGGGGGGTGACGTATTTGCGTCCGCCGACAATGGCACGCACTGCTCCGCTGCTCGTGTCCACCGCGGCGGATGCTGCCTGCACGGGCGTGCCGTCCTTGTTGTCGGCGGGAAAGACATCCGTCAGGTACTGCTCGTCCATGATGCGCTGCATGTCCGGGTCGAGCGTCGTGTCGATGCGGTAGCCGCCCGCGAGCAGCGTTTCGGCGCTCACGTCCAGCCGGGATTCGGCCTCATCCAGCACGGCATCGACGAACCAGCCGTAATCTGTCTGCACCTGCGGCGCGCCGCGGGCGGTCAGTTCCTCCGCCATTGCCGCGTCGTATTCCGCCTGTGTCAGCATATTTTCCTCCAGCATGATGGACAGAATATACTCCCGGCGCTCGCGGTTGCTCTCCGGCGCGGATTGCAGGCTGTACGCGGATGGCGCTTTGATGGCAGCAGCGAGGGAGGCAGCCTGCGCAGGGGTCAACTCCGCCGCATCGACGCCGAACGTGACTTCTGCCGCCGCCTGCACGCCATATGCGCCCTGCCCGAAGTAGATGAAATTCAGGTACATGTCCAGAATCTCGTCTTTCGTGTACTGCTTTTCCAATTGCAGCGCGAGGTGAATTTCCTCCAGCTTGCGGGCAATCGTCTTCTGGCTGGACAAGTGGGAGAGCTTAATCAGCTGCTGGGAAATGGTGGATGCGCCCTGACTGAACGCGCCGTCGCGGACGTTGGTGAGCATGGCGCCGATGATGCGCGTGATGTCAAAGCCCGGATGCTTGTAGAAGCGCAAATCCTCCGCAGCAAGGAACGCATTTACGACGTGCGCGGGCAGACGCGACGTGTCGATGACCGTACGGTTCTCCTTGCCGACAAGCGAGGTGACGTAATCGCCGTTCTTATCGTGTATGGCACCGGTCTGGGCAAGCGACGTAAGCCGGGACGGGTCAAGCGACTGCCAATCCGCCACGGAAAACGCCTGATACGCCCAAACCGCGCCGCCGAGCAGCAGCATCAGCAAAATTGCCCAAATCGCCGGAAGCACCCAATGCCTTTCTTTCTTCATGCCTGCCACGCCTCCCATATTTCTCTTTCCATCCTGCCCCGAAAATGAAAAAAATCTGCATGGAAATATTTTTCATCACTCAATAGAGAGACGGTTTACGAAAAAAAGCAGATATTTCGTTTTTTTTTGTGAAAAAAGACTGGTCAAACGGGTGAAATTGGTCTATAATAAAGCACAGACAGATAGACGCGGCAGATGCCCGTCTGATTGAAGGAGGAAAACTGTGCGGAAACTTCTTGCGATTCTGCAAATCTTCGTGCTGATGGCAGCAATGGCGCTGCCGACAGCTTTCGCCGCCGAAGCGCCGATTATGCTTGCCGGCTTGGAAGCTGCGTCGTCCTCCAGCAGCACGGAAGCGCAGCATGACTGGGATACGAACTTATTCTTCCAAACAATGCAGGAAAAAACCGGGATTGCCTTCTCCTTTACCGAATACGTCAGCCGAGAGGCATGGACGGAGGCGAAAACGGAAATGCTGGCGGGCGAGGTTGCCATGCCGGATATGTTCTTCAAGGCGGAACTGACCCCGCAGGAGACGCTGGCGTTCTATGAAGCGGGCAAGCTGATTGACCTGCGCCCGTATCTGGCGGAGTACGCGCCGCACGTCTGGGCGCTGCTGGAAGCCAATCCGGAATGGATGGAAGCCGTTTCGCTGCCCGATGGCGCGATTGTCGCCCTGCCGAGCATCAACGAACTGACGCCGAACAATACCCTGTGGATTAACAAGACGTGGCTTGACCGCTTGAAGATGGCTGTGCCGACGACCGCGGAGGAACTGACGGAGGTGCTTCGTCAATTCCGCGACCGCGACATGAACCAGAATGGCAGCCGCAACGACGAAATCCCGCTGTCCTTCGTGAGCATGTGGGACTTGCGCTTCTTGGCGCACGCATTCGGCATCAATGCGGATGATTACTACCTGACGGAACAGAATGGAAAAATCAGCGAAGTGCTGACGACGGAGGAAAACCGCGCGTTCCTGACATGGCTGCACGAGCTGTACACTGAGGGGCTGCTGGATTCGCAGGGCTTTATGGCCATGCGGCTGGTGGAGGCGGCAACGTCCTCGTCATCGTCCTCAAACAGCAATGCTGCAGCGAAATATGGCGTGTTCTTCGGTGCAACGCCGCAGGACGTGGTCGGCGTGAATCTCGCGTCGGAGTATATCGCGCTTGATCCACTGCTGTACAACGGTCAGCAGGTTTACCGTGATTTCACCGGCGACCTCTACCGCGGCACGTTCGCGATTTCATCCACCTGCGCAGAGCCAGAAAAGCTGCTGCAATGGGTTGATTATCTCTACACGGACGAGGGCTTCCTGGCGGCGCAGGTCGGCAAGGAAGGCGAGGACTACGACTGGAACGACGATGGCACATGGGCGTATGCCCGCACGGCGGAGGAAGTTGTCGCCATGCAGGGCACGAATACCATTTGGACAACCTCGATGCCCTCCTATGCCAGTGCGGAAATTCAGATGAAGATGGATGATGACGCAACGCACGCACTGGCAGCGGAATTGGCGCGTGTCCGGCAATGGGAAAAGCGTGCAATGCCGCTGCTCTACCTGACGCAGGAGCAGATGAACCGTGTCACGGAGCTGCAAAGCGGCATCAGCACCTATGCAGAAACGCGCATGGCGTGGTTCGTCGCGGGTGACGTGGAACTTAATGATGAAACGTGGGCAGATTTCTGCGCGCAGGTGAAGGCGCTGGGCATCGACGAGATGGTCAGTATCTGGCAAAGCGCCTATGACAACGCATGGCATCTTGACAAGTAATACTGTTTCCTGCATTCACCTGCACCATCTGCTCGCGCCTTGGCGCATTCTCATTTGAAAATAGTATATACATACGCAAACCATTCAAGAAACCATCCATTGAATGAAAGGACGGAACAAACATGAATCAGTACGCCACGATGATCCGCAACCTAAAATCGCCTGAGGTGATGGAACGCCTGATGCACCTGTATGGCCGCCGCGACGGTATGCTGGTGGAGCAGACGGGACGCTATATTGGTTTGCTCAAACGGCATGAAGAGCTGTTTCACGAGAACCGCGAAGTGCTGATGATCAGCGCCCCCGGCCGCACGGAAATTGGCGGCAACCACACCGACCACAACCGCGGGCGTGTGCTGGCGGCGGCAATCAACCTGGATACGCTGTCGGCGGTTTCCGCGCGCGACGATATGATGGTGGAAATCCACTCCGACGGCTATCCTGCCATCAAGGTGGATTTGGGCAGCCTTGATGTCGTTGAAAAGGAGAAGGGGAAGACCCATGCGCTGGTGCGCGGCGTGGCGGCGCGGATGGCGGAACTGGGCTACAAAATCGGCGGCTTCAACGCGGCGGTGACGTCGAACGTCATGTCCGGCAGCGGCTTGAGCAGCTCGGCGGCGTTCGAGGTGATGACGTGCGCCATCTTCGACGCGCTCTACAATGGCTTCACCATCGACTACAAGACGCGCGCGAAAATCAGCCAGTACGCTGAAAACGTGTATTTCGGCAAGCCCAGCGGTCTGCTTGACCAGATGGCGTCTTCCGCTGGCGGTCTGGTGACGGTGGACTTCAAGCATGATGACCCCGATGTGCGCCCGATGCACTTCGACTTTGCCAAGTACGGTTATTCGCTGGTCGTGGTGGCGACGGGCGGCAATCACGCTGATTTGACGGACGATTACGCGGCGATTCCGGCGGAAATGAAGAAGGTGGCGGCACTGTTCAATGAACCGTACCTGCGCCGTGTGCGCCCGGAGGAGTTCTATCAGGCGCTGCCGACCCTGCGCGGCAAGGTGAGTGACCGGGCGCTGCTGCGCGCCATGCACTTCTTTGAAGAGGACGAGCGCGTGGTTCGTCAGGTGGCGGCGCTTGACCGCAACGACCTGTTCGCGTTCCTGTGGGAAATCATCTGCTCCGGTCGGTCGTCGTATATGTATTTGCAAAACGTCTATGCGAACCCGAAGGATCAGAGCCTGTCGCTCGCGCTGGCGATGGCGGAACACATGATGCTGGACAAGGACGGCGCGTGGCGCGTGCACGGCGGCGGATTCGCCGGTACGACGCTGAACTTCGTGCCGGACAAGCTGCTGGGGCAGTTCATCGAGACGATGGAGGGCACGTTTGGGGAGCATTGCTGCAATGTGCTGGATATTCGTCCGGAAGGCGCGGCCGTGCTGCGGCTGGAATAATGAAATAATTTCGGCAAAATCTTGACAAGGACTGCCGCCTGTGCTATCATAACGATGGCGCGGGCGGCAGATTTTGCTGAAACGCGCGAAACAACTGCACAAGCCACTTGGAGCTTCTTCGGGGCAGGGTGAAATTCCCTACTGGCGGTACAGCCCGCGACCCTTCCGCACCGCAATGGGCAGGAAGGCTGAGCCGGTGAGACGAAAGTCAATTCCGGCGCCAACAGTATAGTCTGGATGAGAGAGGAAAGCTGGAAATATGCGCGGAATTTGGCGAGTATGCCGAAGTTCCGTGATGTTCCGCCCCTGAAAAGCGAACCTGCTTCAGGGGCGTGCATATTTTTAAGGAGGCTTGTCCTATGACAAAGCAGAAAACCCGTTCCAATCTCTCTGTCCAGTACATGACGCGCATCGCCATTCTGGGCGCACTGTCCGCCGTCCTGTTCCCGCTGGAAATCCCGATTGTCGCGTTCTACAAGCTCGACTTCAGTACGCTTCCGGCGCTGCTCGGCGCGTTCTCGATGGGTCCGCTGCCGGGTCTGGCGATTCTGCTGATTAAGGACTTGTCACGTCTGGCGTATTCGTCGAGCATGTATGTTGGGGAGCTGGCGGATTTCATCATGAGCGCGGCGTTCATCCTGCCCGCGTCGCTGATTTACCGCAAGCACAAGACGCGCAAAACCGCGCTGGTCGGCATGGCGGTCGGCACGCTGTGCATGATTGTGGTGTCGGTGCTGGTGAACTGGAAGATGATGATTCCGTTCTACATGACCGCGTTCCACATGGACATGGAAGCGATTATCGGCATGGCGCAGAAGGCACTGCCGTTCGTGGATACGGAATGGAAGGTGCTGTTGTATGTGACGGCGCCGTTCAATCTGCTGAAGGGCTTTGTGCTGAGCCTGCTGACGTTTGTGCTGTATAAGCGGCTGTCGCCGATGCTGCACGTCCGGAAGTAAAGAAAATAAACACGCGGACACAGCCTGAAAGCGCGCACAACTCAATCGCGAAAAAGGGTCAAGGGAGGAACTCCCTTGCAGAGTCCAGAGACAGCGTCTCTGGTGGGGTCAAGGGGCAACGCCCCTTGCGCCTCCTTATAATAGGAAGGAACATAACTATGAGAACACATTCTCCCAATGAAACACGCGAACTGGCGAAAAGGCTGGCGAAAGAGCTTCGGAGGGGGGATGTGCTTCTTTTGTGGGGCGATTTGGGCGCGGGCAAGAGCGAGTTCACGCGCGGACTGGCGCAGGGGCTTGGCGTGACGGCGACCGTCACCAGCCCGTCGTTCACCATCCTCAACGTCTACGACGACGGGCGAATTCCCCTGTACCACTTCGACTGGTATCGGCTGAACAGCGTCGAGGAGCTGTACGAAATGGGCATGGAGGAGTTCCTCGGCGGCGACGGCGTGGCGGTGGTTGAGTGGCCCAGCCAGTGCCCCGAAGCCATTCCGGAAACGCACCTTGCCATCCGCCTGACCCCGGTGGACGAAACGACACGCGATGTGACCATTACTCCGATGGGCGGATTCCGTGAAATATCCTTGGAGGAAGAACAATGAAGCTGCTTGCTGTGGATACATCCGGGCCGGTGTGCGGCGTGGCGATTTTGACGGAGGACGGCATTCGCCATGAGTGTGCCGTCATGAACCACAAGACGCATTCGGTCAACCTGCTGCCCATGATTGACAACGCCTTTCAGTCCACGGGGCTGACGATTCAGGACATGGATCGCTTGGCTGTCGTGGTCGGGCCGGGGTCGTTCACGGGCGTCCGGCTCGGCGTCAGCACGGTGAAGGGGCTGGCGCACGGCGCGGGGAAGCCCTGCGTCGCGGTCAACGCGCTGGAAGCAATGGCGGCGGGCATCAGCGGATTCAGCGGTGTCGTCTGCCCGATTCAGGATGCGCGCGCTGGGCAGGTGTACGGCGCAGCGTTCTCCGCGGGAGAAAATCGCCCGAATCGGTTGATGGCTGACACGCCGATGAAGGTTGAGGACTATGTGGCGGAAATCAGCCGCTTCGGCGACCGCTTCCTATTCCTCGGCGACGGTATGCCTGTGCATCGGCAGAAGCTGCAAACCCTGCTGGGGGATGCTGCCACGTTCGCGCAGCCGCATCAGGCGTTCCTGCGCCCGGCAGCAGTGGCGTACCTTGCGTCGCTGGAGACGGAAACGGTTGATTACCTGACGCTCATGCCGCTCTACCTGCGCGCCCCGAACGCCGCGCTCAACAAGAAGCTGACGGAGGGTCTCCATGCCTGAAATCACGATTCGTCGGATGACGATGGACGACGTGGACGGCGTGTATGCCGTGGAAATCGGCACGTTTGTCGATGCGTGGAGCCGCGACGCGTTCGTCAGCGACATGAAGAATCCTGTTGCGCGCTACCTCGTGGCGGAGCAGGACGGGAAAATCATCGGCTATGCGGGCGCGTGGGTCATCCTCGATGAGAGCCACATCACCAACATCGCTGTGCTAAAGGAACACCGCGGGCAAGGGACGGGAAAACGCCTGACGCACGGGCTTCTGCAATACCTCTCTAACCTCGGTGCGGCATACGCGACGCTGGAAGTCCGCCGCAGCAACGATATTGCGCAGAACCTCTATAAGTCGCTCGGCTTCGTGCAGCTTGGCGTTCGCAAGCGCTACTATGCCGACAATGGCGAGGACGCGCTCATCATGGTCTGCGACCACATGCCGGCGGCTGACCCGGATTTCACGGAAGCCGAAACGGTATTTGAAGAATAAGCAATGGCGCTCGTCACACGACGGGCGCTTTTTTGAAAGGAGCAGCTTATGGCGACGATTCTGGTGACGCACGGCATCCCGGCAGAGGGATTTTCGCTGCTTTCGGGAGAGAAAATCATGATTCCGAAGCCGCTCATGCAGTTTTCACAGGACGAACTCGCGGCGCTGATTCCGGCGGCGGATGCGGTCGTTGCGTGCGGCGCGCTGCCGGGCGAAATCATCCGCAGGGGGAGAAAGCTGCGCATTATCGCGGGCTATGGCGCGGGTTATGACGGCGTGGACGTGCGCGCAGCGGCGGAATGCGGCATACCGGTCACGAACCTGCCCGACACCGTGACGGACAGCACGGCGGAACTCGCCATCGGGCTGATGCTCGCGGTTTCGCGCAGAATTGGGGAAAACAGCCTCCGCGCGCGGGGGGAAGCGCCGGAAAACCTGTTCGGCATGGGCAGAAACATGGGGCGCAGTCTGCGCGGGCAGACGCTGGGTCTCCTCGGCTGTGGGCGCATCGGCAAGCGGACAGCGGAAATCGCGGCGGCGCTCGGAATGCGCTGCATCGGGTACAGCCGGCACGGGGTGAGTCATCCGCAGGTGGAAAGCGTGACCCTGCCGGAGCTGCTGGCGCAGTCTGACGTGCTGTCCCTGCACTGCCCGCTGACGCAGGAGACGCACCGGCTGCTTGACCGTTCTGCGCTGGCGCGGATGAAGCAGGGGGGCATCCTCATCAACACGGCGCGCGGGGCGATTGTGGACTGCGACGCACTGGCGGATGCGCTGGAATCGGGGCACCTACGCGGCGCAGGGCTGGACGTGTACCCGGATGAGCCGCACATTCCGCCGCGGCTGATCGCGCTGCCGCAGGTTGTGCTGACCCCGCACATCGGCACGAACACGCAGGAGACAAGGCTGCGGATGGCGGAGGAGTGCGCACGGCAGATTGCGGATGCACTGGCGGGAAAACGACCGGCGCATGTGGTGAATGGAATAGAATAATGTCAAGATTAAAACAGCAGCAGGGGCGACAAGCGTCTCTGCTGCTGTTTTTGTGAAGGCAAGATAGCACGTTATTTCGTCCATGCGTCAAACTCTTCATCCGTCGCAAGCACGGTGTGTGAGCCGCCGGCGGAATGTTCCGTTCCTTTGGCGTAATCAATGCCGCTGGTGGCGTAGTTGTAGGTCAGCGCAACGCGGTGCTTTTCCACCACGGGATTGGGGTGGGGGATGGCGGACAGCAGGCTCTTGGTGTACGGATGAATCGGGTGAGAGAAAATCTCCTCCTTCGTACCGGATTCCACCATGTAGCCCAAATGCAGCACGCCGATGCGGTCGGATATGTACTTCACCATGCTCAAATCATGTGCGATAAACAAGTACGCGCACTGCGTTTCCTCCTGAATGTCCTTCATCAGGTTGACGACCTGCGCCTGAATCGACACATCCAATGCGGAAATGCACTCGTCAGCGATAATCAGCTTGGGGTTCATAATCAAGGCGCGGGCAATGCCGACGCGCTGACGCTGACCGCCGGAAAACTGGTGCGGATAGCGGGCAGCGTGCTCCGGCGAAAGTCCGACTTTCTTAAGCATTTCGCTGATTTTCTCCTCGCGCTCCTGCCGATTGGCGAAGCGGTGGTGGATGTCCATGCCTTCGCTGATGATGTCGCCGACCTTCTTGCGCGGATTCAGACTCGCCATCGGGTCTTGGAAAATCATCTGCATATCCGAGCGGAGCATACTGCGCGTGTTGCGGTCAAGTGCGCCGGAAATCACCTTGCCGTTGAAGGTGATGCGACCGTCCGTCGAGTTATACAGGCGGATGATGCTGCGCCCGATGGTCGTCTTGCCGGAGCCGGATTCGCCGACCAGCCCGTAGGTTTCGCCCGGATAGATGTTGAAGGACACGCCGTTGACGGCCTTGACCGTATAGGTGCGAGAGACAGGGAAGTGCTGAACAAGATTTTCTACTTTCAATAGCGGCTCGCTCATAGATACTTGGCAGCCTCCTTCTTCGCCCGTTCAAGGCGCTCCTTCAATTCCTTCGGCATCTCAAAGGCGGGTGCGTCCGGGTGGAGCAGCCATGTGGCGGCGTAATGGGTTTCGGAAACTTTGAACAGCGGCGGTTCTGCCTTCTTGTCGATGACCATGGCGAAGCGGTTGCGCGCGGCAAAGGCATCGCCGACCGGTTCATGCAGGAGGTTGGGCGGACTGCCCGGAATGGAGTACAAGCAGTCATCAGCCGTCTCCAAATCCGGCATGGCGGACAAAAGACCCCATGTGTAGGGATGGCGCGGCTCGTAGAAGATTTCCTCTACATTGCCCACTTCGACGATTTTCCCAGCGTACATCACATTCACATAATCCGCCACCTTCGCGACGACGCCAAGGTCGTGCGTGATGTAAATGACGGACAGGTGCATTTTCTGCTGAATCTGTTTGATGAGGTCGAGAATTTTGCTCTGGATTGTCACGTCCAGTGCGGTGGTGGGTTCGTCGCAGATAAGAATGTCCGGTTCGGCGGAGAGCGCAATGGCGATAACGACGCGCTGCCGCATACCGCCGGAAAGCTGGTGCGGATAGTTGCGGAAGCGCTTTTCAGCATCGGTGATACCCACCAGTTCCAGCAGCTGCAGGGCTTTCGTGCGCGCCTCGTCCTTCGGCATGTGCTTGTGCAGCAGCATGCCCTCCATAATCTGCTTGCCGATGGTCATCGTGGGGTCAAGGCTCGTCATCGGGTCTTGGAATACCATCGCGAGGCGCTGACCGTTGTATTCCGTGCGCAGCTGCTTTTTGCTCAATTTCAGCAAATCAACGGTTTTGTCCTGCCCGTGCCCGTCATCGTATGTATACAGGATTTCGCCGCTGTGGATGGTGGCGTTGCTGTCCAGCAAGCCGACGGCGGCTTTCATCGTTACGGATTTTCCCGAGCCGGATTCGCCCACGATGGCGACGGTTTCGCCCTTTTGCAAATTCAGATTGATGCCGCGGATGGCATGTACTACGCCGGCGTTCGTGCGGAAGGAAAACGTTTTATCGGCATAAATGTCGTCGTAAGCTTCGCCCGTCACCATCTCGTGGATGGCAGGTACACGCGGACTGATGCCGACGGCGGCCTTCTTGCGTCCCTTGGCATTGAGCGCCGTGACGATTTCGTCATACGCATATCCGCTGAAAAGCGGCGCGACGAACGCCAGAAAAATCATCAGCAGTACCAGAATCAGCCCAATCATGGCGCGCTTGTTGCGGACGAAGTGCGTTGCGACACCCTTCCAGTAGCCTTGGGAAGCATAGTTGGTGTCGGTCGCAATGTCTGCCTGCTCCAACTGCGCAAAGTCCTCGGCGACCGGGACGTATTCCGCTGCCTGCACCGGCGGGCAGGTTTCTAACTGTTTCATTCGTTTGCACCTCCCTTGGCCGATACGCGAATCCGGGGATCCAGCGCGCCGTAGAGAATGTCTACCACCAGCATGATGCCAATGTAGAGCGACGAATACAGAATCCCCAGCGCAAGCACATAGTTGTAGTCAACGCCCTCGCCGGCAATGGCATCCACCATCAGCTTGCCGATGCCGTTGATGCCGTAGATTTTCTCTACTAATCAGCAGCGTCAGCAGCGCCATGCCGATTCGCTTGAGCGCGTATTTTGTCATAACAATCCGTCATCCATTTTCAAATGTTTCCAGATGCAAGAGGCAGAGCGGTCTGCCTGAAGAGAACCGCTCTGCCTGAAGATTTCGATACGATTTTAGATTGGCTCAGCCGCTTCTAAAAGCGCACACGACTGATTACTTGATGACGGCACTCTTATACACGCGGTTCAGCGCGACAGGATGGAAATCAATCCCCTCAACGCCCTCAGTAATCAGGTTTGCATTTGCCTTGGTGAACAGCGGCGCAATGACAGCTTCCTGCATGACGAGGGTTTCCGCCTTGAACAGCGCCTCCCAGCCACTTTTTCATCCGGGTTTCACCCTTTCTATATTTTGAAATGCAGGAACGATGCACGAAACTTGCATTTCATGGACGAATCACATCATCGTTTCAAGAAAAAGTAAAGGGGCGATGAACGAAAAAACATGAAATGTGCAAAGTGGAATGCACAGAGGGAAAATAAGAACAAGAGAAAAACAGAGGAATGTCCCAAATGGTGCGGAGAAAAGCAAACGCCGAAAAGTTCGAGAAGCCGTTTGAATATCATATACCTGAATCGGCAGTGAAAACATCTGGTATCACATGGTTCCTAAATGCTTGACTTTTCTTGCTGCCTGTGTTATCTTCCTATTGTAGCGTTTGCTTTTTCTGCAGCCCCTTGCCGACGACTTGCATCTCCGCAAAGGGACGGTTATGCCACACTCCCCACCACCGTTAGGAGGTATCACAATGGATGACATTCTGTTTACCTGTGCAGGAACGAGCGACCCTGTTCGCGGCAATCGCGACGGCGGCATTCTGCATATCATGCGCTATTATCACCCGAAGCGAGTATATCTCTTCCTCAGCCAGCAAATCGCCGACTTGGAAGCACAAGATCACCGCTTTGAAAAGGCTTTCCAGCACATGCAGGAAGTCTGTGCAGCGCAAGGCATCGTTTATCAGCCCAGTCTTTTTATGCATAATAGCCAGCTGTGTGACGCCTCCAAGATAGACCTCGTCGAAAAGCCGCTGCTGGAGTATTTCACCTCTGTTGCCGCAGAAAATCCGAATTGCCGCATTCTGCTGAACCTGAGTTCTGGCACGCCTCAAATGAAAACGCTGATGCAGTTCCTTGCGGTTGATTCTCCTTACCATGTGTTAGGGGTTCAGGTTGATGGCCCGCAGCAAAACAAAAAAGATCAGTCGCGCACGGACAACGAAACATATAACGTTGACTACGAATTGGCAACAAACTTTGATGATGAGCCGGATTGCCTGCCGGAAGGCGAACGGCGCAACAGAACGTCCGAGCCGGAAATGTTTGCCATCAAACATCAGCGCCATCGCCATCAGCTGCTGAAGCTGCTGGAGCGGCAGGACTATGACGCCATGCTGGATATGTCGCAGAATTTACCCAGACAGCTGCGAACGCTGCTCCAGCATTTGAACGCAAGAAACAACTTGCAAAGCGAGGAAGCCTACAAGCTGTCAAAGGAGCTGCCGGATTTAGGCTTTCCGCTGTATCCAGCGATGAAAAGTGATTCGCATTACCGCGATTTAAGCGAGTATTATTTGCTGCTGCGCAATCTGCAAAAACTGGGGCGGTATTCGGAATTTGTGCTGCGGCTGAATCCGTTTTTGACGGAGCTGCTATATACCCTGCTTATGCAGACGGAATTTGCTGGCTATCTGAAAAAGAGCAACGGTCGAATTGATGTCGCGACGGATGTGCTGAACAGCAAGCAACCGGAACTGATGAAAAGGCTTCAAGCCGAAGCGCAGAGAACGCTGCTTGATTACAAAAATTTTAGCATCTTTCTTGGCATTTCTATGCTGCTTGTCACAGATACACTCTCCGACGCGCATCGGAATTTCCTTCGTGCCTGCAATGCGCTCAACACAGCGCAGCGCAACACAGCCGCGCATCAGCTTCATGCTGTGCTGGAAGAGGACATCAAGCACGATTGCTTCTTCGGCATCAAGCACTATGGTTCTGCTGAAATTGTGCAGAAATTAGGCGAACTGCTGGCACAGGCATACCCGGATGTGTGCGACAAGTCGCTTTTCAGGATTTACGACCGCTGCAACGACTACATCAAGGCGCATTTGCAGCTGGGCGCTGCAAACCTCTAATTTTTGTGCGCCAAATCGGCAGCTTTTTCAGAGGTTCGCACCGCTTTGGGGATTGTTTTGACCAGTTTTGGGTGTTGTTTTGTCGAACTTTCGCTTGACTTTTTCTGCTGTTTGTGCTATTCTTCCATTATCAGCACAGCTTCTTTTGTGGGGTTTTGCTGATGCAGCTTAGCCCCGCGAGGGGACGGTTACGGTGAGGTACTGCTCCAGCCACATTTCTTCCCGATGCAGCTTAGCCCCGCGAGGGGACGGTTACTGTTTACACCCGCGCTTGGAAAAGCACGCGACATTGATGCAGCTTAGCCCCGCGAGGGGACGGTTACATGATGTGGTACAATCAACTTGTCACCTGTTTCGATGCAGCTTAGCCCCGCGAGGGGACGGTTACGCGGCGGGTCAGGCTTCCTTGCGCGGGTAGAGGATGCAGCTTAGCCCCGCGAGGGGACGGTTACATGATGTGGTACAATCAACTTGTCACCTGTTTCGATGCAGCTTAGCCCCGCGAGGGGACGGTTACAATGGAGCCAAGACCATCAGTTCGAACATCTGACGATGCAGCTTATCCCCGCGAGGGGACGGTTACCGGCTGGTCGCTGTCCAGCGCTCATCAGGCAGGGGATGCAGCTTATCCCCGCGAGGGGACGGTTACTTAATGTGGTGCTCCGGGTGCTTCTGGATGTACGGATGCAGCTTAGCCCCGCGAGGGGACGGTTACAAATCGCGGTAGTAGTGGACAAAATACTGTTTCATGAGATGCAGCTTAGCCCCGCGAGGGGACTCCGTCCATATGTTTTCTCCGGCAAATTTCCGTCATTTTATTGACAATTCGCACATTCTCTGCTATACTTCATGGTGAACTTTTCCTTCTTGTTAACGGAGGTGGTTTTTTGAACGAATTAACTTTACAGGCAACCCTCGCCGGTCTGCTGCATGACATCGGCAAACTTGTCTGGCGCGCTGGACTGGGGAAACGCACGCACGCGTTCGCAGGCGCGGAATACTTGAAAGCACATTTTGCCGATCCCAAAGCGCAGAATTTCCTCGCCTGTGTGCAGTATCATCACGAGAAGGAACTGCATGCGGCTTCCTTGCCGGCAAATCATCCCGCCTATATCACCTGTGCAGCCGACTCGATTGCTGCCTCCATCGACCGCCGCGGCATCGAATCGGGCAATCAGGATTATGATGCTTCACAGCCGCTGCTGTCCATTTTCTCGCATCTTAATGGCGAACATCCCAAACAGTTTGTCGCTCCTATTCAGCCAAGCGGCAGCGTTCCGTTCCCCGTTTCCGCCGCATCCGCTGCAAAGGCTGACTACGAGCAGCTCCTCCACCATTTTGAGCAGGGCTTATCGCACATCGGCTATGGCGCGGAATGGCTGAATGCGCTGCTTGCCTTGCTGGAGGAATGCACGTCCACCGTGACTGCCAGCACCTATCGCGCACAAAGCGAGGATGTTTCGCTGTATGACCATCTGAAAGTTACCGCTGCCGTCAGCGCCTGCATCAGCGAATATCTGCTGGCACAGGGGATTGACAATTGGCGGGACTATTTGCAGTCTCCCACCTCTGATTTCCACAAAACCAATGTTTTTCTTTTGTATACCGCTGATATTTCCGGCATTCAGAAATTCATTTACACCGTCGCCACCCGCGGCGCACAGCGCGCACTCCGCAGCCGTTCCTTCTTTCTGGAGCTGTTCATGGAGAATTACATCGACCTTGTGCTGGATGCGTGCGGTCTCAGCCGTGCGAATCTGCTTTACAGCGGCGGCGGTCATTGCTATCTGCTGCTGCCCAACACGGATGCCGTCAGAGCCACAGTGCGTGAAGTCAACCGAAAGACAAATGACTGGCTGATTGCGCAGTTCGGTATCCAGCTTTTCCTTGCCAATGGCTGGTGTCCGTGCAGTGCTGATGCGCTGTGCAATCGCCCCGCGGAAGAATCCCCCTACAAGGAGATTTTCGCCAAGGCTTCCGCTGTCCTCAGTCAGCATAAGCTGCAGCGTTATTCCGTTGCGCAAATCAAGCGCTTGAATCAGTTTGCCGATGCGCTTTCCGGGCGCGAATGCACCGTCTGCGGGCGCGTGGACAATTTGCAGGAGAATCGCTGCCCGTGGTGCCGTGCATTCGAGAACATTTCGCGGAAATTGCAGAATCCGCAGTATACCGCTTTCTGCATCACCCGCGATTCATCCGCATACGACTTGACCCTGCCTGACCGCAATGGTCAGGATGTTTCCCTGCTTTTGCTGACGGAGGACGAAGCCGCCAAGCAAATTGCGCAAGACCGGCAGATGATTCGCTTGTACGGCAAAAATCGCACCATTCTCGGCGCGCAGATCTGCACACGACTCGACTTGTGCGATTATTATGCCAGCAATCTGAACACATCGTTGGCGGCGCAGTCCGAGGGGATTCGCCGCCTTGCCATCTGCCGCATGGATGTGGACAATCTGGGCGAAGCGTTCATTTCCGGCTTTGAGCAGAAGGACAAGCCGCTGCCGAAGGAACGGTATCATTTCGTCACACTCTCCCGAACGACCGCGTTTTCTCGGCAAATGTCGCTCTTCTTCAAGCGCTATATGAACCTTGTGCTAACGCAGAATGAACAAAAGCCGCTGCAAACTGCCGTCATTTATTCCGGCGGCGACGATGTGTTTCTGCTGGGCGCATGGAATGACGTCATCACCGCGGCAACGCGGATTGCGGATGCTTTCCATGCTTATACATCCGGCGCATTGACCATCAGCGCAGGCATTGGGATGTACGATGCGAAATATCCCATCCGCATGGCTGCTGAAGAAACGGCCGCCTTGGAGCAGCACGCCAAAAACGAGCCCGGCAAAAATGCGATTGCCTTGTTTGATCCGCAGGAACATCACACCTATTCGTGGCCTGTCTTTACCAGCGCCGTCCTGGGCGAAAAATATCAGGCGCTGAAAACCTTTTTCGATGGGCAGGATGAGCGCAGGATGGCTTTCCTGTACAACATCACGCAGCTGCTTCGTCTCGCATCCACAGACAAGCTGAATCTGGCACGGTTAGCCTATCTGCTGGCACGCCTGAAGCCAAGCAGCTTTGATAAGGAAAAAAGCGCACAGTACGACGCATTCTCCAAGGCGGTGTACCGCTGGGCAGCCATTCCGCAAGAGCGCGACCAGCTCATCACTGCCATCTACCTATATGTCTACTTGAACAGAAAGGTGGAAGATTCAAATGGCTTACAACAATAACTACAATAGCTATAACAATCAGCGGCAGCCATCCAGAGGCGGCTTCACACCTG
>ERZ779861.881-NODE-881-length-37552-cov-4.213777_pt1 | contig 37552 bp, 34 predicted proteins | sample MGYA00511558_ERZ779861 | MGnify/ENA primary metagenome ERZ779861 (study PRJEB29588, sample SAMEA2163432) | human gut metagenome | biome: human gut; feature: human-associated habitat; material: faeces | place: Denmark | collected 2008/2010 ...
CTGCATCTGAATGATGCGGCCGGCCCACCGCCCGGTGCGGTTGGCTCCGTAAAATTGAAACATACCTCTTGCGCGGCCATCGGCGCAGACGGCAGTCTCCATTGCCTGGTATTTTTTAACACTGGATTTCGCAAGCTGCTGCCGCAGGAGTAGCACATTTTGCAATTCCGGCGGCGCAGTTTTCAAAAGCTCCGCTACAGCCTTTTTGCCAAGAGTGTCTGTTTCAAGTCCGTTCTCCGCAAGCCACTGTTTCATCTGCTGTACAGAGTTGGGATTATCCAGCGAGGTCAGTTCTTTCATCGCCTGGGTCAGTTCCGAACGGGAGCGCCCATCCATCTGAATGGCCTGCCGCACCAGTTCCATATCCAGACCCACGCCGCGGTCGTTGATCTTCTGGTCGAGATGGTATTCCTCCCAGACGCTGTCCGGCACAGGATATTTGGAGAGCCGCGACTGAATGGACATCTCTGTCTCCACATCGCGGATGTTGTATCGCTTGAACGCCAGCCACTTATCCGGGGCGTGTTCCGGTAGATTGCGGGTGCGCTGACCATTGGACTTGGTTGGCGCACAGGGCTGGCAGAAATATTTAATGAGGTCTTTGCCCTCAGCCAGCTTTTGCTTTTCAAGTCCAAGGACGGCGCCGGCTCCCTCCAGGGATAAGGGCAGTCCCATATATGCTGCCCAGACCATTGAGCATTTCCAGGAGTCCGGCTCCAGATAGTCGCCGGTCGGATAGCCCAGAAAACGTGACAGGCAGATGCGTTCAAAATTGGCGTTGAAGGCCCACTTGGTTACCTTGTCATCCTCCAAAGCGCAAAGAATCTCCGAGGGAATCTTCTCTCCGCAGGCAAGGTCTATCTGCCGCACTGGACCGCCATCCACGCTGTAGGCAAAGAGCAGTATTTCAAAATCGGGAGACTCCACATAGCGATACACACCGGTTTTGGCAAGGGGCTGGTCGCTGTAAGTTTCCAAGTCGATTGATAAGGTTTGCATTTCGTCACTTCCTTCCATACCCCAATAGGGCGGCAGATCGCTCCGCCGCCCTGGGGCTTGGTACTTTATTTCTCCAGCAGCTTCATGCGGTTTTCGTGATATTCAGCGTCACGAAGCGCCTGTTCCCGCTCACGCTTTTCACGTTTGCGGTCGTAGAGAAAGGACTGGATGCTGCTGATCAGAATGACGGAGCTGATGCACAACCAGATTCCGAGAACTGTAAAGAGAAGAATTGTCTGAATTGTTGTCATAGTGTTTTACCTCCACTGTCTTAACCGAGGAAATCCTCGTCATCATCGGTTGCAAAGTCGGCTTCGGCGCTGGCCTTGCCGCCCAGGGGTTCGCCGGGACGGATGAGTTGCAGATTGTTCAGACCGCAGGCGATGCCCTTATTCCCGTTGCTGTTGAAAGCGTACAGGTTGATGGACGCTCTGCCGTACACGCCGGAATACACCTCGGAGCGGGTCAGAACAGGATTGCGGTCTGCATCCACGATACCGGGAGCGGTGGCGGAGTTGGCGTTGATGAAGTAGGCGTTCGCATAGGCGGGATCGTCGGGCCTTTCAACATCGCCGTCTCTCAGCGGAGTCTTGATCGCGGAGAGAGGAGGCACGCTGCGGCCGTTGCCCTTCAGCTTGGCCTGCCCCTCCTGGTAGGCGGCTTCAATGGCGGCCTTGATTTTCGCCACTGTCTTAGTGTCGGACTTCGGGATGATCAGCGATACCGAGTACTTCGGCGTGCCGCCGTTGATAGACTTGGGTTCCCAGACGTTGGCGTAAGACCAACGGGTGTCGGGGCCGGTGATGACCTTCATAGGGTTGTTGACTCTGTTTGTGTTGTTAGACATATTACATTTCCTCCATAAAATCATTTTTTGCGGTATTCCATTCGGGCCGTTTATCGCTCGACCGCACGAGCGCCGGCCGGCCTTGCGGCTTTTCGATGTAGGGAGCAAGAAGTTCCTCGAAGCGGGATTTTCCCAGCAGCTTCTGCATGGCAGTAACACCGAGGAGCTTCTTTTCATAAGGGTCGAAACCTGCGCCCTCTACGGCTACGGCTACAGCGGTTTCACTGGTGTATTTGCGGTTGGAGCGGCCTTCCACCAATTTCCAGCCGGGGAACTCCGTGCCGCTGACTGCCTGCTGGAGAGCGTATTCCTTCACATCCGCAGCCCAGGCGGTAAGAGCGTCCACTTTGTCCAGAATGTCTGCAATCTCCTCATCGGTCAGGAGAGGCGGCTCCTCAAAGTCGTACCGGGCAAGTGCGAGATTCGCTTCGGCTCGTTCCCGGCATTCGGCTCTTGCCTTGCAGAACCGGCACCATTCGCCGCAGTGAAAATCGCCGCCGCCCTCGTATGCCAGCTTTGCCTTATAGGTCAGGTCGTTCTGCGCCCATTCAAGCAGACCGTCCTTTTCCATGACGCAGACGCTGATATTGGATTTCCTGGGCTGGTAGATGGTCATGCGGACGGAATCGATGTCGTAGATGCCGTCAAAGATCTCCAGAGCGCCGAGGGCATACAGCATCATCTGCGGATTATCCACGGCGCTGACCTCCACGCCTTTGCCGTGCTTATAGTCCACGATGTTCAGCTCACCGTCAGCGATGACGATGCAGTCGGCGGTGCCGAAGCCGTCCTGCACCCAGCGTGAGAAATCCACTCGCTGCTCGATCAGGATGACCGGGTCGGCGCAGGTCTGTTTTGCGGTCTCCAGAAGCTCCGATACATAGGCGGCATATCCGGCGGCGCAGTCCTCCATTTCCTCGTTGTACCAGGTGAGGTTCTCGATGGGATCGTCCGCAGGAATCCCCAGAGCCTGTTTCAGCCAGAACTCACAGAGCGCATGGGCGTCCGTCCCCTCGGCGGCGTAATCGCTGCCCTTGTCCTCGTAGGCTTCGCAGAGCCTTGCAGAGGGCGGACAGTTGAGCCACCGTTCGGAAGAAGAAGCGGATAAGACTGCGTGTTTAACTGCCATTGGTCAGCACCTCCGCTTCGGCGAGCAATGCCTTATATTGCGCGGGGTCGATCTGTGACAGCTTGGATGCGCCGTGCTTTTGAAGCAGGGCGCGGATCTCGGCGGTGTGTCCCTGGCGGGATTTGTCAGCAAGCACGGCTCTGACCTGCTCCAGCGTCAGTTCCGGTTCAGGAAGAGAAGCAGGAGCATCCTCTGCCTGCGGCTCTCCGCTGAACATCTTCGTCAGCCAGTCAGCGGCATCCGAAATAGCAGCGGCAGCACTGCGGAGTTCTTCGATGGTCTGCGCCATATCGCTCATTCTGCTCATATGATTTTCCTCCTTCCCTGGATTTGCTCTGCTGGCGTGCGATGGTCAGGTTGCTCGCCAGTCTCTTCGATACCACGCTGATTGCGGTCAGGACATCAATAATGTCCTCGTCGGCTCGGGCGTCATAATGGTTTGCGTTGTAACTCATATCGGCGATCCCTCCTTTCCCAAGGCGTCTTGTGTTGCCTTTCACAGACCCATCTGGACAGGAAAGAAGGGGTTGGCCGAAAGATTTTTAGAATTTTTCTTTGAGCCGTTTCAGAAGCTGGTTGCGCTTATACACGAAGGTGTTCCGGGGCATATGCAGCCGCTCTGCGCCGGCGCGTTCGGAAAGCCCGTCCGCAATAGCCATGAGGATCTCGTAGCTTTCCGGGTCGGATGACTGAAGCTCCGTGAGCAGGCCGTTCAGAATCAGGGAATCGATATCAATCTCCGTGGTCAGCCTGCTGTCCGTAAGAAAGCTGGTGCGGGAGACGCCGTTTTCGTAAGCGTTCTCCATTTCAGTGTCGATGGAGAGATGCTGGGGAGCGTCCTTCGGGATACAGCGGAACTCGCAGGTATCGCAAATACCGTCGCACTTGTAGCTCTTTTTGTACGGAATGCAGCAGGCTCCGGCTCTCTGCTTTGCCTTGCGGGTAGTTCCTACGAACCGCTCCCAGTCCCGTTTCTGTTCCGGGGTGACCTCGATCCACTGCTTGAGCGGACGGTAGTAGATGGTTACTGTGTTCTGATTTGCATTGGTTTTCATAAAAAGTCCTCCGATTTTCGATTTCTCGAAACGGAGGACTCTGGGCGCTGCCGCAAAAAGGGTGTAAAAACCTAACCGCAGTCCTAACGGAGTTCTCCGTTTCGGATTGCAGCTAACCCGCTCAAAAGGCAGCTGTGATATTGAGTTGTGCCGCCGGATACCGTTGAGCCATCAGTGATCAGGTGATGCGGTGTCGGGCGGTGAGCAGTTTAATGTCTTGCTCAGGGCAGATTGACTATCTTAGGTCGGCTTCAATGGCGTATAGTTCACTGAAAATCTCAGGTAGATCCTTTGAATTCAAATCATAGATATTTTTTGCACCGTAGCGTTCAAGGACAGATTTGACCACTTCCCATCCAAGCTGGGATTCAACTACAGCAGCACTATTTTCGATGTTTATAATCCAATTTCGCCTTTCGTTGTTTGTCATCATTTTCTCCTTTCCGTCCTTAAGCGCTATCGGACACAATACTTTATATTTGCTGCATCACCAGCATCTTTATTGTACTCTGAAAGGGAAAGTAAGAAAATTTCCAAAGAAAACCCATTATTCTTCACATCAAAGATAATGGTTTATCCTTGCATTTACCATTACTTTTGTGTATAATAAGAGAAAAGGACCCCCGAATGGGAGCCCTAATGATATCGAAGATAATGGTTTTTGTAAAAGCAGAGCCTGTTTTAGATAGCCTCACGGAAAGGAAAATGACGTTATGAATGAAAAAATATCTGGAATATCATTAAATACAATGTTCCGGTATGATGGATACAGCTGTCTCTGTGCGAAAGACACAGTAAATACTTCTCCCGACGAAGCTCCGACTGTTACCCTCAAAGTTTGCCCCGATATAAGCTCACAATTGTTATTCTCCTATGCGCCTAAAGACGGTTTGAATATGACCGGCGTTGCTGGCAGCATACACGAGAAAAATATCCTGGGGAAATTACTCGCGCTTCCAAAAGGTGATGTGGACAAGCATATCGAGTTTATTGAAAAATATGGCTTCTTATATCCGTTGCCGACAAACGAATACACGGCGGTTGAAGCAAGTGATCTTATTGACATCATCAACAGAATAAAATCAACCATTCGATTGTACAGTTGCATCAATAAAAAAGATTACAAGGGAGTCCTCATTCATGTAGTCTATTTGCTTTTCGCTCCCGTGACCAAACTTCGGATCGGCGATGATGTTTTTACGACTTGCTCCCATCGTTTTAAGAATCTGCTTGACTCTTATAATCTGTTTCCAGATTTGAGTAGGGAGCCGGAAGTTGCTGCGACCGGAACATACTCTGTAGACGATGCGTTCCTCGGAAAGAAAAATGCCATCGACATCGGTTTTTATAATGCTGTGAGAAGTGGCTCTGATACGAATCTGCAAGGCAGCAAAGACCCGTGGTTTAAAAATTTAATGGCAATGTACATGGGATGTAAGGATGTGGATGAAGAGACTCGATTCCTTATAGATTTCTTTTACCATCTCCAGACGGAAGTGTCCGTCATAAAAGAAGTCCATTATGGCGGCTTCAAATCATATACGACATTCAGCGAGGATGCGCTTAATGATTCCTTCAAAAACGCTCTTTTGAAGATTGCAAGAATCGTCGTAGCGGAGGAGATCAACCATAACATTCGCGGCATCCATCCGAAGTATAACGGTGGCAAGCTGACCGCTACATGGCAGGTCGATATGCTCATCGAAGCCCTTTATTTTTCCGTCTTCTATATGAGAAATGGTGAGATGTATAAAGAATGCGAAAATCCGAACTGCAAGAGAGACAGGTTTTTTCTGGTCGAAGCGACAAGGACGAATAAACGCTATTGTTGCGAACAGTGTAGAAATGCAGCCGGTGCGCAACGATACCGAAACCGCCAGCTATAAGAAGGCAAAAAATAAGGCTCTACCTCTCGTGTTAAGAAAGGTAGAGCCTTCATCTCTTATGTTGCAGGTCTCGGAACAGGAGCCTTGGTTTCCACTTTTTCTATTGCTTCCGCAAGTTGCCGTTTCTGCTGATCCGGCATACCGATGTAGTTGTACATAAGGAATCGAGTATCAATCACAATGCCCTGGACACGTTCGTAATTCTTTGGATCAGGTTTCCAGTCGCCGACCGCTTCACCGATGTTGCCGATATTATCTGTAACGCGCGGTATCGGATTACCATCAGCCCCCATCTCAAAGAAGGTGTTATCCTCCCGATTGAAAGGCATAATAAATGCGTTATAAAGATTTTCACTCGGCACACCCTTGGCGCGCTCAATATACTCTCCGTATGTTATCTGTTTGTTGATGTCAGGTCCGTTCGGAAGATGATCGGGATTGCCGCTATATCCATATCGATATAGTTTAGCATCAAGCACATACACCTTGCCGTTGTAAATCATTATAGTATCCGGCTGGAGCGGAGTTTTTGACCTGTTGGGACCGTAGTCAAGCAGCCACCTGGTGCGTGGGAAATATCGATCCTTGTCTTCAATGCCAAACGCCTTGTCTATCATTTTCTCCCAAATACGCTCAAAGAAATCTGTCCCGAAAAAGTACTGTTTGTCGGAAGACTTCTCATCCATGTATTTTAGCATGGAGACCATTGCCGAGAACAGTTCCTGCTCCACATCGTTGTGCGTTGATGCCAGTTTCTTTTCCAAAATATATATGGCTTCTCTGTTGTCAGGATGCGGACCGGGCTTTTCCGGCATATACGGAACATAGAGCCATCCCATTTTATCAAACGCCTCGTACACGCAGTACCGATGAATTTGCGTGATTTTCTTGTCAGCATTCGGCGTTACGGAACGCACAGTCATATTGGTAAAAATCAGAGAGCCGTTCTTCTGTACCAATGCCCGTTGTTCACGGACAGTACGCGGCCACGATGCGTTTCCCTTGGTATCAGTCTTAAACCGCGGATCAGTCTCGATGTAATAACGACCCGTTCGCAGGAAATCCCGAATCACCTTGAGGTATGCGTGCATCGGAAAGTCAACCGTTCTCGGTGCGGCAAATTTCGATTCCTCTATCAGCTTATCCTCTTTCATGAATGCTGCAAGCACATAGAACAAGTTGTTTATGTCCGCACGGAGATCATCGTCATTCGGAGGAAGCTGATAGCCTATCGGAAAATAGATAACGGCATCGTCTGTATCTGCTTTTACACCGACAAAACTGTCCCCTTCGTCATTCGTGTTGACGTGGCAGCGTTCTCTAATATTCTTTTGTAAATCCATAGCCACTGACCACCTCGCTTTCCATTAGGTACACCATCATGCCTGAGAATCAGGATAGAATGTCGAACGGACAGTAGGCTTGAATATTTTGAATCGATCCCGACCTGTTGAATACACAAATGTACGGATAACCTGTTCAAGGCTTTCCATATTATCGGTATCAAACAGGGCTTCAGGATTGAACTTAAAGGCATCATCCCACAGGTATTTAATGACCTTCTCCGGGAATTTCCGAATCTTCTTCAGAGCTTCTCGAATATCAAAAAGTCTTCCTTTTTGCTCCGGCGTCAGATTACCATCACGCTCAGCTTTCAAAAGAACATTATACTCGCCACGGAGATCGTTATCTGGAGAAATAGCCCTATCATCAAATTCAAGATCGCTCTCATGGACAAAATATACACCGAGTCTCTTATCCTCTGCGGATGCCATCTTTGCTCTGTTTCCAACCACGAGCTTATTAATGGTTGTACAGAAGGTTTCCCAAGTAACCTCCGTATCCAAAATCTTGGCGTTCGCCAAAGAAGGACGAACATTCTCGAAAGTATTCTCTATTAAGCGCATATTCCATCGTCTTTGAAATGCCGTGTCAAGCGTGAATACATTTTGGTCGGAAGTGTTCATTGTCCCGATAACAGAAAGATTGGACGGAATGCGTACCTTATGTCCACCATCTCCATAAATCACCGTTGCCATATATCGATTTGTAATTCCGTACTCACTCGTGCCAGCAGGATATACGACCTCGTGATCCCTCTTCGGCTCTAATGTTCTATCCAACAACTGGAAAACCTCTCCGAAAATTGCTGGTGCATTTCCACGGTTGATTTCCTCGATTATCAGAATGTATTCCTGAGTCGGATTTCTGTACGCCTCGCGCATAATTGTCGTAAACGGTCCAGGCGTAAACTTGTATGTTACAAGACCTTCATCATCAACGTCCGGCAAAATCTGTCCTACAAAATCCGAATAGGTGTAATCAGGATGGAACACAAGGCGTTCCACATAACTGTCAACCTTGCAATACTCATGCTCAATAGTCCAGCTTTTTCCAGACCCCGGAACACCGTACAAAAGGATATTAGTGCCAGAATTGATGCGGGACTCTTCCAGATCATCAAGCGCAATTCCCTCAGTATCTGCATCTAAATCTTCAAGACCGATTACCTTTGTTGCGTTCAAACGAAGGAGCGTGTCGACACGCTTTTGATAATCTTCAATTTTTTCGCTGTTAGGAGCAGCAATTGTAACTGTGCCGTTTGAATACTGAAGGTATGGATTCATCCCTTCCGACAAGAGCGACTTTAGAATGCGGAGCGGTCCCTTCGCTTCCTTATCACCATTTACATCTACGGCATCTGCTGTTTCCAGCAACTTTCGATAGATGCTGTTTTGGTTAAAGATGACATCCTTGGTTCCATCTGAAAGTTTGAATACAGCACCTTCCGAAAGAGCCGTTAACAGGTAAATCAATGTCTTTTCGCATTCCGGATCTGCATCAACATTAAAACCAGTCCATGCCAGAAGCACCCGAAGAAATGCATTTTCATTTCCACTTATGACGCTATGGATAATATCAATGTTAACAGAATAGGTGAGTTTCTTTGGGAAACGAACTCCGCCAGTTCTCTCTGCGCTTGCTGCTTTTGTAGTATCAACAAAGTTTACCTTTGCAAGTTTCCACACCAATTCAAAAGCTACCATCAAGGCTTCCATCTGTGACTTGAAGAGCTGGTTTTTATTGAGTCCAGTAATCAGGTCATCCGGTGATATTCGTTCTTCCTCACAAATATCTGCCAGGTAATCAATTACCCATTGCTCAAGCTGAGTGGCCATTACAGTCTCGTCCGCATTCTGTTCCGAATAAATCAGTTCAGCAGGATGATCTGAACACTCCCAAAGCAATATTGCCAAAGCGAGAGTGCTTTTGACGTGTGGAAGAGAAGACTTGATTCCCAGCTTCAAATCCATCTCATCGTATGCGAGAATATTATCAGGCCTGTTCATTGTTTGCGTCCTCCTCTATATCATTCATTATTACTTCAGCAATCGCACCTGCTAACAATGGTGGAACCGCATTGCCCACCTGTTTCATTTGCGACCCTTTGTTTCCGACAAACCGAAAGCTGTCAGGAAACGATTGTATTCTTGCCGCTTCTCTTACAGTTATAGCGCGATTAAGGAATGGGTGCGTGAACTTTCCAGAGGATGGTGTATCAAATCTCGTGGTAATAGTAACGGAAATCTCATCCTTCCGCATTCGTGTCCATGTCCCACTATAGATGGATTTTGTCAAGTGTTCTTCAGGCAATACTTCTTTCCCGGCGTTAGGAGGAATCATCGCTAAACGTTCCAGTGCCAAAGGCGAATGCTTTGTAGCCACATGATTATGAAGCACTGTACTTCCTGCTCGAAGTTTTTTCTGATATTCACTTTGTGGCTCATTACGATAGCTCTGAGTTTCTTCGCCTTCTCCAGAATTCAGATATGCTAAATCGCTTATTGCATCCCAAATCGTAACGCTAACATTTTTTGCCACAGGTAAGTTGGGCGCTTCACTGCCGTTTTTCCCGATTATAACTGCCCTCCGCCTATTTTGCGGTACACCATAATCCGATGCATTTAGAACTCCCATTTTTAATTGATATCCCATTGAATTGAACAGTTCTTCAATTTCTTTTCGGAAGTAGCCGCCTTCAGCTGTCAACAGGTTGGGAACATTCTCCATCACAAAGTAGCGCGGTCGTACAAGCTCCACTACCTTTACGAAGTATTTGAACAAAAAATTCCTTTCGTCATGAATGGTCTTTCTCTGTCCTTTTTGAGAGAATCCTTGGCAGGGAGGACCCCCAATTATCACATCAACTTTCCCCGCGTAAAAAGAAAATGTTTTCTCCAGATCAAGTGAAGTGATATCGCCGCAGATCATTTTCGTTCCTCTATGGTTTTCCTCATATGCTGCAGCAATCGATGGATCATACTCGTTCGCAAGAACTACATCAAAGCCGCTGTTTTCAAATCCAAGAGACAAACCTCCAACCCCGGCAAATAAATCTATTACCTTTGGTTTCATCGTCACGCCTCCTGAATCCTTTCCTGAGCAATTTTGAAGTAGTCTTCATCCAGCTCAATTCCAATAAAGTTGCGGTCGGTTCTTTTCGCAACTACTCCCGTTGTGCCGCTGCCCATGAAGGGATCGAGTATAGTGTCTTTTGGATTGGAGAGTATTTCAACAAAATGCTGAATAAGCCCCTCTGGCTTTTGTGTAGGATGCTTTCCATACTTTCGTTCACCGTTTGGGGTCACTGAAGTTTCAATAAAATCATGAAACATAGCACCTCCATTATTGAATGTGCCGGTCTTTTTTTTGTATGTAAAATAAATCCATGCTTCTGTAGAATTTACAAAATGCAAATTCATATTTCGTGGCATAGGATTTGTCTTATGCCATATTCCTGTAGTCTTGTAATAGAAGCCATGCTTCTCTGCAAGCTGTATTATAGTTTCCACCTTGATGATTGCCATAAACATAATCATGGCACCACCTTTTCTCATTACGCGAGCAGATGCTTTGAAAAAGGCGTCCATAGATTTTGACCACTCGTCAAATTCCATGTCATCCCACCCGGCAGATCCGAAAAAATTATCTCTCATTTTCTTTAGATTTGTATCTCTATTTTTCATAAAATTTCCAAGATTATACGGAGGATCAGTGACAATCAAATCGATAGATTCTGTATCGATTTGCTGCATCGCAACAATACAATCTTGGTTATACATTGTTATTTCAGCCATAACAAACAGCCCTTTCCGTCGCAATTTATTTCGTGGCGCTTTTTCCACTGCTTACCCATGCATCCAATTCGGAGCGTTTGAACTTCCATAAGCGCCCAATCTGATGTGCTGGAAGGTCTGCCTTTTGTTTTATCCATTTTCTTAGGGTCACTGGCTTGATGTTCAAATATTCAGCCGCATCTTCAAGACTGATGTAATTGTCATCTGTTTTTTTATTCATAATAGTCACCTCATAAACGCTGCGTGGGTACAAAAATACATTTTAATTATAGCACAAATCCCGTCGTCTTTCAAGCCCTTTTGTGATATTTAATGATATTTACTGGTATCTATTTTGATTCTATCGGGGTTCGTCATATGGAAAGCTTACTGTACATTCAAAGTGAAATTAGCTAAGATTATCACTTTTTAATTTTGACCCACCTTTTAATTATTCCAAAATCACTACACCGCAAGGCTGCCACCTTACTACATTACCGAGCGGCAGCAGGACAACTGAACACATAAAACAAGGGCTTCCAAAGTCAGCGCATTACCTCGGAAGCCCTCTTTTCAAGCCTTTTTCGGCGGCTTTTGCCCCGGAGAGGGCTTTTCCTTTTGTATCAAAATCAGTAGGAACATAGACGCGACTTGCGGTTCAGGTGGCTTCCTTGTAAAGGCTATGGCAAATATGATCCGAGAGGCCGGAGGCATGCAGGCAGATGCAGCTGCCGAAATTAAGTCAAACCATCTTTATGGAATTGAGTTCGACCGCGAGATTTATGCGTTGGCGTGCGCGAACATGCTGATTCACAAGGACGGCAAGACGAATCTGGAGCAGATGGACGCCCGCACGGATGCCGCCTGTAAGTGGATGCAGTCCAAGCCCATTACGAAGGTGCTGATGAACCCGCCGTATGAGAACAAATACGGCTGCATAACCATCGTTGAGAACGTGCTTGACAGCGTTCCGGCACATACGCAGTGCGCGTTCATTTTGCCGGATAAGAAGCTGGAGAAGGCGTCAAAGACACAGATAAAGCGGATTCTGAAGAATCACCGCCTGCGCAAGGTTATCAAGCTGCCGGAAGACTTGTTCTTCGGTGTGGGTGTGACCACGAGCATCTTTGTGTTTGAATCCGGCATCGGGCAGGACGGTAAGGAGTTCTTCGCCTGCTACATGGAATCCGACGGTCTTGCGACGGTTAAGAACAAGGGACGCCATGACGTCTACGGCAAGTGGGCGGCTATCGAAGCGCACTGGGTCGATGTGGTCGAAAAGCAGTCCGGCGACGATACGTGCCAGTGGGTGAATCCCGCCGAGCACCTGTCCTATCAGATGCCGCAGAAGTCCTTCGAGATTTTCGAGGAGGACTTCCGCAAGACGGCGATGGATTATCTGATGTTCCAGCAGGACATCGACGTGAAGGCGTTCGGCGAGAAGTTGCTCCACACGGCGATGTATTCGAGCCATGTAAGCGTCAATGACGAGTCCGTGACCGTGACCATGCGGAAAGGCGGTGGCGGTGATGGCAAAGATTGATACGAGCGGGTGGAAAGAATTTCAAGTAGAGGATTTATTTGAAACTCTGTCGCAATCCACCAAGGTCAAAACGGGTGATTTTGTAGATGATGGCAGCACTCCAGTATATTCATCGGAAATGCAAAATAATGGCAAATTAGGATATGTTTGTAAGGAGCCGTCATATCGTATTACGGAATCAACGCCTGTTTATCTTGTTTTTGGTGACCATACAAGAGCTATGCATATCGTACGCGAGGACTTTTGCATTATGGATAACGTGAAGATACTCAAACCTAAATACGATATGGGCGATAACGTTCTGCTGTTTGTAACAACTAGTTGGGGTAAAGCAATCCCTAATCATGGATACTCAAGGCATTGGTCTATCGCAAAAAACGTAGGCATCTATCTTCCGGCTACACTATCTGGCGAGCCTGATTGGACATACATGGACGAGTATATGTCGGCGGTCATGGCGGAATCTGAAGCAAGCCTTGAAAATCTGAGGAAAGCTGATAAGAACAAACATGCCATTGATACAAATGAGTGGAAAGAATTTACCATTGGCGAACTGTTCAAAGTTGTCAAAGGGACAAGGTTGACGAAAGCACACATGACTTCGGGTGAAATTCGTTTTATCGGTTCTTCTGCGTTGAACAACGGCTGCACTGCAATGATTGGTAATACCGAAAATATGCACCCAGCCAATACGATTACCGTATGCTATAACGGCAGTGTTGGCGAGACGTTCTACCAAGACCAACCTTTTCTCGCTTCGGACGATGTCAACGTACTGTATCCAAAGTTTGACATGACCAAGGAGATGGCGCTGTTTATCGTCCCGTTGATTAAATCGGTCAGTGCTCGGTACAACTACGTCGATAAATGGAAGCAGGAAGATATGATTGCGGATATAATCAAACTTCCCGTCGATACGTCCGGCGAGCCTGATTGGGCGTACATGGACGAGTACATGCAGGCTGTAACGGAAAGCGCAAAGTCCGATTTGTCCGCTATGCGGTCAATCGGGTAGATAGCAAGCCCGCCGTTCCGTTTCGGGCGGCGGGCTGTATCATTACATACGTATTTATGCCATCCATCGACCAATGGGAATACCATACACACAAATCAGAAAACACGGGGTAGGAAGACACCGGGATCAATCCCGTTGCAATTTCCGAAAAACGGCGATGCGATTGTTCTCGCTCTGGGCATTTCAAAATGAGATAGAATAGCGGACATTTGACGAAACAAAAACCGGAAGACACACCTTTCCCGCTTTTTCATATAGCGAAAAAGAGGGCACAAATAAATGATATCATGATCATTGTGAGTGATATGGGAGCGATAAATTCATGCCTATCATACTTGACCATCAATTACGAGAACGAATTCCGCACAAAGAGTCAGAATTTCCTATCACCTATTATCACGATGAATTGGTTGCATTACCAAATTGGGCGGGCCCTTTTCATTGGCATCCCGAATTTGAAATAGCGACTGCTGCAAGTGGTGTTTTGCATTACCAAATTGGGCAACAACATATCATCTTGGAGGCGGGGGATAGTATCTTTGTCAACGGAAACATGTTACACAGAATCAGACAGTTGTCCGGTGATCGTCCCGATCCAATGCCCAACATTGTCTTTTCCGGTATTGCGATCGCTCCTGAACACACCACAATTTATCAAAAATATATTCAACCCATTGCGCATTGTAATTCATTACCCTTTATCGTATTCCGGCACGAAAACTGTGCGCACAGCGATGTGAACCATTTCATAAAAGATACCTACCGTGTATTCAGCAACCAAATGCAATGTTATGAAATGGCCGTACAGCGCAACATCAGTTGTATCTTTGAATATATATTTTGTAATTTTGATCGTTTTCCAAAATACGAAGCCGCACGCATACAGATGAAAAGTCAGATACGACTCCAAAAAATGCTGATGTACATCTATGAACATTATACGGAAGCCATCACCCTTGACGATATTGCAAATGCCGCTCATATCAGTCGTAGTGAAGCCGGGCGTTGCTTCCACACCTATATGGGATGCTCACCTGTTGATACACTGATCCAATATCGATTGCAAATTGCGCACAGATTATTGAGAGAAAAAACGCTTACCCTTCAGGAAATCAGCTTTGCTTGCGGATTCCATTCAGCAAATTATTTCAGCCGCAAATATAAGGAAATTTATGGATATGCACCCAGTCAAGATCGTGTTTTGGGTAAATAGTGCTTGCTTTTGGTGTTTCTGTGTCTTTGTTTTGGTATGATATGATGATATAATGCAGATCGAGAATGACAGCTTTAACCTTGAAAGGGAATCATCATGACAAAACAAAAGAATTACAAAAAAACACTTGTCGCCTGCTATCTTGGTTTTGTGACACAGGCGATATCCGCAAACTTTGCTCCACTCTTATTTTTAACATTCAAAAGTACATACGGGATCACCCTTGAAAAAATTGCAATGATTCCGCTTGTCTTCTATCTGGCGCAATTGCTGATCGACCTTGCGGCTACCAAATTTGCCGACAAAATCGGATATCGTACTTGTGTGGTGGCATCCCAAGTATTATCAGCAGTCGGTCTTATATCCATGACATTCCTGCCGGAACTGTTACCCATTCCTTTTGTGGGTATTCTGATTTCGGTCGTGTTTTATGCCATAGGCAGTGGTCTGATTGAAGTTTTGGTGAGCCCGATTGTCGAGGCCTGTCCCTTTGAAAATAAGGACGGCATGATGAGTCTCCTGCACTCCTTCTATTGTTGGGGCGCACTGGGTGTCATTTTAGGCTCTACACTTTTTTTCGTTGCCTTTGGCGTGGAACATTGGAAAATTCTTACGATTATTTGGGCACTGATACCGTTATTTAATACATTTAACTTTATAAACTGCCCCATTGAACGGTTGGTCGAAGAGGGTAAGAGTATGACCATCGGTCAACTACTCAGATTACCGTTGTTTTGGCTCATCATTATCCTCATGGTATGCGCAGGTGCATCCGAAGCCACGATGGCGCAATGGGCATCTGCTTTTACTGAGTCTGCACTTGGCGTTTCCAAAACGGTCGGCGACTTAGCAGGACCAGGCTTGTTTGCAATGTTTATGGGTATATCCCGTATGCTGTATGGTAAATTCAGCGAGAAACTTAACTTGAACAACATTATGCTCATCTGTGGCGTCATGTGTGCCGGTTGTTATCTACTGGCCTCCTTGTCATCATCTCCGATTCTTGGACTGGCAGGCTGTGCGCTTTGCGGTTTGGCTGTCGGCATGATGTGGCCGGGTTCGATCAGCATCTCTTCGCAGAAATGCCCAAGAGGCGGGACTGCGATGTTCGCATTCCTGGCTTTAGCCGGAGATTTAGGCGCTACGGTTAGTCCTTCTATGGTTGGTGGGCTTTCCGAAATGGCAGGCGGCAATCTTAAAACAGGTCTACTTTTTGCAACGGTGTTTCCCGTGGTGCTTGCATTCGAATTGCTGATTCTCAAAAAGAAGGTTCATTGAGTAATGAATAGTCAATAGCTGATCTTAAAAAACGCCTGAGAAGACTTGCGGCAAACAACAATCTGTGAAAATCTATGTTGACAGCGATAACTTCGATTTTTGCCGTCATTGTATGTTTTTGTGCGTACTGTTTGCACACCCAAGCCAAAGACCGTGCTGCAAAATAGGATCGTGAACAAGAACAAAAGCAGACAAGTATTTGATACTTGTCTGCTTTTTATATTTTATATTCTCTGTTTCGTCTGTTTCACCGATTGATACAATGTCATCCCATATAGGAGCAAAGCTTATTGTGCCGACTTGATTGCGTCATAAATTTGAATGCTGTCCTGGTATCTGGCATCACTCGTTGCGGCTCCCATGACCACGCAGATATATGTTTTTCCGTTGATCTCTGCCGCCGAGACCAAGCAGTCGCCGGCAAGACCGGTGGACCCCGTCTTGATACCGATCGCTTCAGGATAATAAAAAGGGCTGGAAGAATCAAGAAGCTGGTTGGTGTTGTAATAGGTGACTTCCCTGCCGCTCGTCCATTTTTCATATGATCGGTAGGTTCCGATCAACTGTGCGATACATGCATGATCCAAACATGCATCTGCAATCATGGCAAGATCAACGGCTGTCGTATATTGTCCATCCGCGTCATACCCATCGGGGACGACAAAGTGCGAGTTCACAGCACCAAGCGATTTTGCCTTTTCGTTGACCGCGTCCATAAACACCTCTACAGCTTGTGTCTCTGTCAAACGGTCATCTTGGGCAATTTTTCTGCCGGTATGGACGGCAAGCGTATAAGCGGCATCGTTTCCGGACGGAAGCAATAAAGCGATGAGAAGTTGTCGAATCGTGAGTGTGTCGCCCTGATTGAGCCATGCTCTTGACGCATCCTGCTGCATCATCGTAATTTCCGTTCCAACTGTAACCACGTCGTCCTGTGCACAGGTATCAAGCACGGTCAACGCTGTGATCAGCTTTGCGGTACTGGCGGGCGCGATTTTCGCAAGCGCCTCTTTTTGATACAACACAGCGTGGGTGTCTGCCTGCATCAAAACAGCATTTGCAGCCCCAATATCCGCCGAAATGGTATCGGTATCGGATTGATCAAAATTCGGTACCGGCGTTTCTATTTTCGAATCACTTTCATCGGGCGCATCTTCTTCATTTGTCGTTGTAGCCGGTAAATTTTGTGAATCATTTGACGCGTCCGTTGCAGATCGGTTTTGGGCAACAAGTATGACGATCACACAGGACATCACAACAATCAAAAGAGCAAACAGGACAAGCGGAGAAACGGGCTTGCGCCTTTTTTGCTTCATATTTTTGCGTCTGTTTCCCGCCGGATGATTCTTCCCATTCATAAATTGCTGTTCCTTTCCTGTGTCAAATACAATCGTCGTCTTTTCTGTTTCTCATTGTCTGCGCGCGATTTTTCGCATATTTTCCCGCTCTTTTTATTTTCCTTGAGGCGCTGCAAGCTACGTTACGCGCCTTTTGTTTCGCATTTTTCTTTCATTTTATTTCAAACCGTCGCTTCGCCGCGCAACACGCGCTGATAATCCTTATAATTTTTCTCAAGCAGTGCCGGGGTATTGAGTTCATACGGACATTTTTTCATACACTGCCCGCAATGCAAGCAGTCCTTGATCTTTTCCATATTTGCCTGCCAGGTGGGGCTGAGCCATTGCGCGGATGGCGCACGGCGCAGCATGAGGGACATACGGGCGCAGTTGTTGATCAGAATACCGGCCGGGCATGGCATACAATATCCGCAACCGCGGCAAAATTCGCCATTCAACTCTGTTTTGTCCTGTGCAATAAAGTTTGATATTTCTTCATCCATCACAGGTGTGTTCTGGATAAAGGAGAGCCATTCTTCCAGCTCCTCCGCTTTTTGGATACCCCAGATGGGCAACACGTTATCAAACTGCGTGAGAAACGCACAGGCTGCACGCGCATTGGTAATCAATCCACCTGCAAGCCCTTTCATGGCAATAAAGCCCATGTTTTGCTTTTGGCACTGATGCACCAAATCAATCTCTTCATCGGAGGAAAGATAGCTGAGAGGATATTGCAGCGTTTCATACAAGCCCGATGCAATACAATCACGTGCCACCCGCAGTTTGTGCGTTGTCAGGCCGATATGACGAATGAGTCCTGCCGACTTTGCCTGCTGCATACATTCATACATGCCGCTGCCGTCGTCGGGAGAAAAACAGGTATCCGCGCAGTGGAACTGATAAAGATCGACATACGTCGTTTGCAACAGACGCAAAGAAGTTTTCAAATCGTTCCAAAATGCATCGGCCGTATGCGCTTGGGTCTTGGTGGCAATATAAATATGTTCACGAACGCCTGACAGCGCATGTCCGATTTTTTCCTCGCTGTCGCTGTATGCACGTGCAGTGTCGTAAAACCGCATGCCGCCGTCATAAGATCTTTGCAAAATCTGTGTGGCGGTCTGTAAATCGACGCGCTGAATGGGCAAAGCTCCGAATGCGTTTTGCAAAACACAAATGTGCGTGGAACCAAGGGTGATCTGTTTCATATCTGCACTCCTTTCCCCATCAAACAACAGATGAGACACCCCTCGCACACAGTGATCGACGTCGCACCTGTAAAAAAATGTATAAATGTTCCTTGTCTATTTTAACGCACAGCGCAGCATGTGTCAATGATAAGCCTTGACTTTTGAAAGAAAATATTGTATGCTCAACTTATCGTATACCGCTGGGAGAGTTGGGCACCGTCCTTCCCTCCTTTTCAATATGACAAAGGAGAATGTCATTGATGGCCGAAACAAATCAGACAAAAAACATCATTGCCGTGGATCATCTCGACAAACGATTCGGGAAAATCCACGCCGTACAAGATCTGACCTTCCGTGTCAAACAAGGTGAGTTGTTTGCCTTTTTGGGTGTCAACGGTGCGGGAAAATCGACCACCATTCACATGATGTGTGCCCAATTGCCCAAAGACAGCGGAACCATCGTGATCGATCAACACAACTTGGATCAAGACGCATCGCACATGAAACGTATCCTTGGCGTTGTCTTCCAAAACTCCGTACTGGACAGCGCATTGAGCGTATACGACAATCTGGAAAGCCGTGCGGCGCTTTACGGGATCACAAAAAAAGCGTTTCATGAAAGGCTTCAAAACCTTTCCAAAATGCTTGCCTTTGATGATTTGCTCAAACGTGTCGTGGGAAAACTTTCCGGCGGTCAGCGGCGGCGCATCGACATTGCAAGATCGTTATTACATCGGCCAAAGATTCTCATCTTGGACGAACCGACTACCGGACTTGATCCACAAACACGTAAACTGCTCTGGGATGTCATTGCCCAATTGAGACGGGATGAAAATCTGACGGTATTTTTGACAACACATTACATGGAAGAAGCAGCGCAAGCAGATTATGTGGTAATCATCGATTCTGGTAAAATTGCGGCGGAAGGCACGCCGTTGGCACTGAAAAATGCCTATACCGGTGATTTTATCACGTTGTACGGGGTCAATGAAGAAACTGTAAAAACATTGAATATGGATTACACGCCGATGCGAGACGGCTTTCGTCTTTATGTACCAAACACCGGAAAAGCAACAGAGCTGATCATCCGCCACCCGGAAATCTTTCAAGATTATGAAATTACCAAAGGAAAAATGGATGATGTCTTTCTTGCGGTGACAGGTAAAACGCTGACGGGAGGTGTGAAAAAATGAACACCCTTTTGCTGCTGATCAAGCGAAATATCAAATTGTTTTTCAAAGATAAAGGTATGTTTTTTTCCGCTCTCATCACCCCGGCGATCTTACTTTTCCTATACGTTTCATTTTTGGGAAATATTTACCGTGACTCATTTGCCGCCTCTCTGCCATCCCTGCCGTCAATCACCGATCAAATGATGAACGGTTTGGTCGGCGCACAACTGATTTCTTCCCTGCTCACCGTATCATGTGTAACCGTTGCTTTTTGCACAAATTTTCTCATGGTACAAGACAAAGCAAACGGGACAATCAAGGATTTGCTGATGTCTCCCGTCAAACCATCCGTTCTCTCCATGGGCTATTATTTTGCATCGTTTCTATGCACCATGCTCATCTGTATTGTGGCAATGATCATATCATTCCTCTATCTCTGGGCGGTTGGCTGGTATCTTTCCCTTTCCGACGTCTTTTCTCTTTTCTTGGATGTTGGTCTGCTTGTTTTATTCGGTACAGCCCTTTCCTCCGTCATTCATTTCTTTTTGTCCACACAGGGGCAAATTTCCGCCGTCGGTACAATCATCAGCGCGGGATATGGATTTATTTGCGGCGCATACATGCCCATTTCTTCTTACGGTGACGGTTTGCAAAAGGCGTTGTTGTTTTTGCCCGGCACCTATGGGACTTCCTTATTGCGCAATCACACCGTACGCGGGGTCCTTGCCCAAATGCATGATGCCGGCACACCCACGCAAGTGATTGACACAATCAAAGCATCCATGGACTGCAACCCGATTTTCTTCGGACATGAAGTGAGCATCCCCATGATGTATTTGATCTTATCTGCAAGTATCCTTGTACTGATCTTCGCATATATTCTAATCAACTATGTGTCCATACAAAAACAAAAATGGCGGGTAAAATAAAAATTGTATTTCAAAGGAAACATAAGGAAACATCATGATGAGAAAATCGAAATCTGCCGCAAAGCGGCACAAACGGATATGGATCTTTCTGTTCCTCTTCGCACTGATATGTCTGATTGTTTTCGCCGCCTTTCTTCTGTGGAATCGAAACGGTGTGGACAAAAACGAGCCATTGCCGACCGACACACAGGCAGTCGAAACGACTGCACAAACAATTGTCACGGAAAAAACATTGACAGGTATAGTAAGAGAAACGGCAATGAACACGTTAACCGTTGATACCGCCGATGCTTCCTATGTATTTTCCATCGCAGATTTGATATCAGACACAGAAGAAAACAAAGTCAATATCGGGGACACGGTATGTATCACTTACACAGGTATCCTTGACACAACTCTCTCCGTGCAAACCGCCGAAGTCACCTCCGTTGTTGTCAAACAAACTGCAGAACAAAAACTCCAAGAGGAAATAGAAATACGTGCAAAAGAACAATTGTCACAGATGAGCTTAGAAGAGAAAGTGGGGCAAATGTTCATTGCTCGCTGTCCGTCGCAAAACGCGGTGCGTGCGGTTACAACCTATCATCCTGGCGGATATATCCTGTTCGGTCGTGATTTTGCCAATAAAACAGAAGCGCAAGTCATCTCCGACATTCAAAGCTATCAAGACGCATCGAACATTCCCTTGTTCATCGGCGTAGATGAGGAGGGTGGAACGGTAAATCGTGTGAGTACCAATCCCAATCTGCGCGCTTCCCCATTTTTATCACCGCAGGCGCTGTATGCAACAGGTGGGATGGAACTGATCCGTTCTGATACACAGGAAAAAAGTGAACTGTTGCACAAACTCGGGATCAATCTCAATTTTGCACCGGTATGTGATGTTTCTCAAAATCCAAACGATTTTATTTATGACCGCAGTTTTGGAAAAGACGCAGAACAAACGGCAGAATATGTATCCACCGTGGTCGGTGAAATGAAACGACAACAAATGGGCAGTGTATTAAAACATTTCCCGGGATATGGCAACAATGCCGATACGCACACAGGTGTCGCCTATGATAACAGGCCATATGACACCTTTCTTTCCTCAGATTTTCTCCCATTTCAAGCCGGGATTGAGCAAGGTGCCGACATGGTTTTGGTGTCACATAACATTGTCAACTGCATGGATCCCTCCCTGCCCGCTTCTCTTTCCGCAAAAGTGCATGAAATTTTACGCAAAGACCTGGACTTTCAAGGTGTGATCATCACAGATGATCTGGCAATGCAAGGGGTACGTGCATTTGCAGATGACAGCCGTGTAGCTGTACAGGCTGTTCTTGCCGGAAACGATCTTTTGTGCTGTACCGATTTTGAAACACAAATTCCTGCCGTGATTGCTGCAGTGGAAAACGGAGAAATCACCCAAGAACGCATCGATGCGTCTGTGTTACGTATTTTAATTCTTAAAATATCATTGGGACTGCTATAAAAACCAGCAGTTGCCTATCAAAAAACCATGCCCCCAACGACAAAACGAATTGTGGTTTTGCGTTGGGGGCAATATCAATATATCATTATCAAACAAGATGATGAAAATATGCTTTATGACGGTGCAAACGTGTCATACGAATCAATTTTATCAATTTGTCGTTGGATGCGATTTGCATACGTCTCATACAATCCGACAATATCAGAAGAACGGCGGTTCCAGGCCTGCATCAATTTAACAGAAAAATTAGCCCAGTTCATATAGGTGCCCAGATCATAATATTTTGTATCAAAGATCAGATCCAATACGGCAATCTCATTTTGGGACGTTTCAAACTGATCACCAAACAAATTTTCATAAAATGCAGGTGTGAGCAGCTCATTTCCTTGCTCTGCAAGTAACGTCAACACCGTTAAAGTATCAGAAACATCAGCATTGGTTGCCGGAACACATAAAAAGTTGGTACCGTAATCATGAGAAGGAGAAATATACTGCGGCTGTGCTTCATCATATTTTGGCATGGGGAGGACACCAAAGTCAATTTCATGGCGGCGCAACTCATATAATGAATCCACGTACTCCGCCAAAAACAAACATCGATCTTCTCCCATCAAGGTACTGACGGATACGCCTTCCATATCATCATTGATCGAATACGCAGGATCAATCAATGTCAACAATTTGTCCCACACAATCGGCGTTTTCTCACGCATAAACGAAAGCGTAACGTTGCCGCTCCCGTCGTTTTCGGCAATCGGCACACCGCATCCCTGCAAAAAACCGGTTCCGGAAGTTTGACGATAAACCAGCCCCACGCGATCCTGCGAAGTAATTGTGCCATCGCCATCCAAATCTGCCGCTGCAATTTGCACATATTCGATCATTCGATCCAATGTCCATGCACCATTTTGTACCAGCTCATACAACGTCTCCGTATCGGGAAGACCCGCAAGGCTGTCAAGTAAACTTTTGTCAAATGCAATGGCATGCGTCGAACGATCGTCCAGCAATGAAATATCGCCAAGCAAAAAATACAACCGATCATTGATATTAAGCTGCTTGACAAAATTTTGATCCCAGACATCGCTCTTCAAATCAATGCCGTTCTGTGTATGGTAATCCTGCAAATATCCCTCCAATGCGAGGGTATAACATGTGCTGCCTTGTGTCATGATGGCCTGAAACGACGTTTGTCCGGCATTGATTTGTTGGGTAATCTCCGTATATGGACTTTTGTCTTGGGCACCGGTGAGTGCCAACGTGACATGATACTGCTCCTGCATGACTTGCATCCGTTTCAACACTGCTTCATACACTGGTTTTCCAAGTGCTTGCTCTGCATCTTCATCATTTTCTTCACACCAGATATCATCCGTTACCCAACCATAACTGCCAACATATACAGTAAACGCAGGCTGATCATAGTGAAAAGAAGAAAGTTTTTCACCTTCTGTGGAACCCGTTTGTGCGTTCGAAGATGAAGTATCACATGCAGCCAAAACAGCACAGCAAAAAGAAATCACAAGCAGCAAAAGTACCACACGGAACACTTGACTCCGCGGCTTTGTATCACTTGACAATCGGTTTGACATAAAAATCGGTTCGTCCTTTCCGTTTTGCTATGGCTATCTTAACGAAAATAACGAACCGATTCCAGCGATCTTTTGATAATAATTTGTAACAAAACACTTGTGATTTTTCACTATTTGCAACGGTTGCCAAAACATCCCATAAAAACAAACGAAATCTTTACAGGCAGAAAAAACAACAGACGAACCTATCAGTTCTCCATGCGTTCAAAGCTGCAACAAAAACACCGTGAGTACCACAATACCCAGTGCAATCCGATACCATCCGAAAATTTTAAAATCGTGTTTTTTGATATAATCCATGAGAAAACGAATACAAATCAGCGACACGACAAATGCAACAATCATACCAACAAGCAAAATCAAATATTCCAATGCGGTAAACGACAATCCAAATTTTGCCACACGCAACAAGGATGCGCCGAACATCACCGGTATGCCCAGCACAAATGTATACTCTGCCGCTGCTTTTCTTCCAATCCCCAACAGCAATGCGCCGAGAATGGTCGCCCCGGAACGTGAAGTACCGGGAAACACCGCAGCAATCAGTTGAAACATCCCGATGGCAAATGCAAGAGAATATGTGATGCCGCTGAGAGTGGTCACTTTAGCCTGTGTATGTTTGTTGTGCTGCTCCACCAATATAAAGGCAACACCAACCACAATCAGCATGATTGCCACCGTAACAGAATTGTAAAACAAATCATTGATCTGATCGTCAAACAACAAACCGACGACGGCTGCGGGAACACAAGAAATCAAAATTTTGATCCACAACTGCAGCTGTTCCCGCTTGATCATTCCAAGCACTTCTCCTTTCCTGGAAAAAGGCCAAACACGGTTCCAAAAAAGCACCAACACCGCCAAAATGGCGCCTAACTGAATAACGACTTCAAAGACGCTCCAAAAACCCTCGCGTACACCATTAAAAGATATGTATTCTTCCAGCAAAATCAAGTGACCCGTGCTGGAAATGGGAAGCCATTCCGTAATTCCCTCCACAATACCAAACAACAGTGCTTTCAAACATTCTATGACTACCATAATTCTCTCCGTTCTGCGCGATACGCGCGCGGCATTTTATACTTATGCAATTGCCGGTATGTTCATGTACCGTGATGTAAAAAGTTGACTTCCGCATTTCCCGAGCTTGTTTTTTTAATCAAACGTGCTTTTACGCAATACAGAAGGTTTCATTAAGTAGTCTGGTTGTTCTCTTGCCAACCGCGGCAGACATCTACCCACTGGGCACGCTCCACACACTGTGCAAGCTCCGACGGTGTCAGTCGAACACAGCTGTTGGCACTTCCCGCCGCCGGATAAATCGTATCAAATCGGCGCAACGAAACGTCAAAAAACACACGTACCTCTTCCGGTAACGCAAACGGGCAAATACCGCCCACGGCATGTCCGGTGAACTCCAGTGCCTGCTGTGCAGAGAGCATGGTGCATTTTGTGTGAAACATTGCTTTAAATTTGGCGTTGTCCACTCGTGCATCTCCTGCCATCACAATCATGACACAACCGCCGTCCACACCAAACGTTAAAGATTTTGCAATATGCTCCGGCGCTGTACCAATGGCTTTCGCAGCAAGTGCAACGGTAGCGCTGGATGCATCATAAACCAAGATGCGATCCGAAAGACCATATGATTCCAAATACTGTTTCACCAATTCAAGTGACATCACAAAAACCTCAGATTTTCACATGTTTTATAACTTTTTTATTGATTCGTGTTACATCATTCTATCATCATGAACGCATGCAACATGAGTGGGTATTATATCACACTTTTTACCAAAAAGCAAGTGTATACCATCTGCGCACACCACACTTATTTATATATTGAAGCGCATGATGTAGTTTTCATTTTTCTCTTTTTTCTTTCGAATTGTTCTTGACAAGACATGGCAAATATAGTATAATACTTTCATGTTGTTTATGCTGGTGTAGCACAGGGGCAGTGCAGCTGATTCGTAATCAGCAGGTCGTGAGTTCAAATCTCACCACCAGCTCCAACATCTGCAGGCGTAGTTCAGTGGTAGAACTTCAGCTTCCCAAGCTGACCATGCGGGTTCGATTCCCGTCGCTTGCTCCAGTTGAGAGCCTCGATACGCAAACGCGTAGTTGGGGCTCTTCTTGTTTCATTTCTTCTTGCAAATTGACGGGTTTATCAACACCAACCAAGCAGGGCTGAAAGCCAAGAGGCGCGCCGCACTTTTTCTTTTTAATCAGATGTATGTCATAAAAGCAGCTTTTTTCTTTGTTTCCTTTTTATTTATATGTTAAGAACCCCAAACGCTTTTTTGCGTTTGGGGTTCTTTTTTTGCTTGCATTTCAACCACGTTTTACACATTTCTGTTCAGTTTTATGACTGCAACTGTGGCCGCTCCGGAACGGTTTCCAACATTGCTGTTATATGTCAGTGTAAAACTTGTCTGAGTTGGAACGTAAATTATGATCGCATTGGAACCATAGGCACTCGATAAATCCCCATTGGTCTTGAAATAGATACCATATTCCAAATGAGGACTTCCGTTATAAAACGGCGTCACCTGCATATATCCTGCATTGTCCAGTACGGTTGACACATGAAAAGATATATCATAATATCCCGGTGCCAAATCAATTTGTGTATTGTTTGCAAGTACGATATTCCCTGTTGGATCCTCCGTTCCTGTCACAAACGGAATCGGTTGACCATTTTGAAATGGTATTTCAAAAACAAAAAAAGAAGCAAATATATCTTCTGCCGGTTCGCCCTGCGGACCCTGTGGGCCGGGCTCTCCTTGGGGGCCCTCTGGGCCGGGTTCGCCCTGCGGCCCTTGTGGGCCGGGTTCACCCTGTGGTCCCTCTGGACCGGGTTCACCTTGAGGACCCTCTGGACCGGGTTCACCTTGTAGCCCTTGTGGGCCAGGTTCTCCCTGTGGTCCCCGCGGACCGGGCTCGCCTTGCGGTCCCTGTGGACCGGGTTCACCCTGTGGTCCCTGTGGACCGGGTTCTCCCTGTGGACCTTGCGGGCCACGGCAGGGACAACACGATGTGTTCAATCGACCGCATCCAGACCGTTTTCCACACGAATTTTCGTGACAACAGTTGAATTGGTCACCAAATGATTTTAGTTCTTTCATATTCCTATCTCTCCGTCACAGATGAGCTTTTCGTCGTTAATACAGCGTATGCTTATCCAAAAAAGGATGTGCTGCCTATGATGATTTTAAAATGTGATACACCAACCAGTACATGCGAAAATATACAATGAACTTGCTTTGTTGACTCCGGAATTTTTTGTTTGTCATTACGATGTTCCATGCAACAATCTTTTCAAAATCTTTCGGTCCTTCGTTTGGGCAGAGAAACATTTTCGTTCTTTTTTCTCCTTGACTTTTTTAGGCAACCATAGTAAAATAAGGGTGAGATCATGGTTTATATTGTCAGCGGACAAGCACTGCTAATATTCCATACGGACACACAAAGCAAGCAAAGATAGAAGGAGAACACGCATGATCAATCTGGAAAAAGAAATAAGAGAACAACCCGCTGTTTTGGCACAGGTAAAAGATACCAACATGGACACCATTCGTGCCATTGTTGCCGATATCAAAGCGGGAAATATCACAAATGTATTATTTGCAGCGCGCGGGACATCAGACCACGCGTGTATTTATGCACAGTATTTGATGCATCGGTTTATCGGTATTCCTTGTGCATTGGCCACCCCGTCAACCATCACCGCATACCATACTGAAATGAAATTGGAACATACACTGGTCATCGGCGTATCACAATCAGGCAAAGCTGCGGACGTGCTGGCTGTACTTGAAAACGGCAAAAAATGCGGTACAATCACTGTAGCTGTAACCAATGACGTATCTTCCCCGATGGCACAAAGCGCAAAATATCATCTGTACTGTAATGCGGGAGAAGAAATATCCATTGCCGCCACAAAAACGTTTACCGCGCAAATGATGCTGCTGGCGCTTTTGTGTGCAGAATGGAGCGGCAACGACAAATTGTTCACAAAATTGGATCAAGTGAGCGCAGGCGCCAGCGAAGTTCTGGACACGGTACCTGCGCAAGTGGAGCGCATCATTTCACGTTATCGTTACATGGAGGATGCTTTTGTTTTGGGACGCGGTATGGCATACCCTATCGCATTGGAAGGTGCATTGAAAATTCTGGAAACGAACAAAATCCGTGTGCGCGGATATGCATCCTCTGATTTTCAACATGGCCCCCTGGCACAAGTCAGTGAAAAAACACTGGTGTTTGTCATAGCCCCCCAAGGTCCATGCATGAAAGACGCAGAGGAAATGATTCAGAAAATCGAGTCCATTGGAGCAGAATTGATCGTTGTGACCGACGATGCGGCTCTTGCACAAAAACAGAAATTTGCCATTCAAGTACCCAACCATGGCTGCGATTGTGTGGCGCCTTATTTTATGGCGATGGTCATGCAGCTGTTTGCGCTCAAGTTGACAGAAGTGAAAGGAATCGATCCCGATCAATCAAATGTTTTGAAGAAAATTACCATTACAAAATAATTTGCGGTCGATACAGCAATCACAAAAATTCTACAACATACAAATCAATTTACATGAAGGATGGGCATTGTCATGGAACAGTATTATGGCGAGTTAAGTGTGATCGGCATGAAAGGCTGCGAAGATTTTCTCTATCAGGTGGACAGCTTTCTCAAACAATTCCGTAACGGGGAACGTGATACATATCTGACCGGTTGTGACTGTACACGATTTGGAACCGGGGAAGGTAAAGGGCTATTACACCAATCTATGCGGGGGCATGATTTATATCTGTTTTGCGATCCGTTCAATTACGGTGTGACGTACAACATGTACGGCGTACCAAACCGCATGTCTCCGGATGATCATTTTGCAGATCTGAAACGTGTGATCGGTGCGGTAGGCGGGAAAGCACGACGAATTTCTGTAATTATGCCAATGCTGTATGAGGGCAGACAACACAAACGAGCGGCGAGAGAATCGCTGGACTGTGCACTGATGTTACAGGAACTCAACTCTATGGGAGTGACCAATCTTGTTACGTTTGACGCACATGATGCGCGTGTCCAGAACGCGATCCCTCTGGGAGGCTTTGACAACGTACGTTCCTCCTATCAAATGATCAAAGCTTTGGTTCGAAACGAACCGGATGTCAAATTGGATGCCGAACACACCATGATCATCTCTCCCGATGAAGGCGGAATGTCCCGTTGTATGTATTACTCCTCCGTGTTGGGATTGGATCTCGGTATGTTCTACAAACGACGCAACTACACCATTGTTGTAGACGGGCGCAATCCCATTGAAGCACACGAATACTTGGGAAATAGTGTGGAAGGCAAAAATGTCATCATTGTGGACGACATGATCTCCTCCGGTGACTCGGTATTCGATATTGCTTATCAATTGAAGGCAAAAGGGGCGCGCAAAATCTTCGTTTTTGCCACCTTTGGGCTGTTCTGTAACGGTTTGAAAAAATTTGACGATGCCTATGCGCAAGGGATCTTCCACCGCATCTTTACGACGAATCTCAATTACCGTACGCAAGAGCTTCGCGCAAAAGAGTGGTACTGTGAAGTTAACATGTGCAAATACGTGGCATATATCATCGACACCCTCAACCGGGACGCTTCCCTATCCAATTTGCTGAATCCCGTCGATCGTATTCACAAGTTGATGGAACGTGTAAACGCAACGGCACAAGCCAACTAAATAAATCTATGAAACAATTTTTTATAGAAAGAAACGACGTTGTTTTCAATAAACAACGTCGTTTCTTTTTGTTTGTTACCGTTTGGATATTCATCACACCCTGGCAACACCTGTTTGCCGTGCTGCCTGTATCACCGCATCCGCAACCGTACGTGCCACACGACGATCCAGTGCCGGCACGATAATATGCGTGGGTGATAATTCTTCGTCACTGACAAGTCCTGCCAGTGCGTATGACGCGGCGACCTCCATCTCTTCATTGATCTTGGACGCCCGGCAATCCAAAGCGCCGCGGAAAATGCCCGGAAACGCCAATACGTTGTTGATCTGGTTGGGAAAATCAGAACGACCTGTACCCACCACACATGCACCGGCGGCAAGTGCGCGATCCGGCATGATCTCCGGCGTGGGATTTGCCATCGGAAAAACGATGGGATCTTTTGCCATGTCGCCAATCATTTCCTCTGTAAGGACACCGGGGGCAGAAACACCGATAAACACATCCGCCCCCCGCAGCGCATCATGCAATGTTCCCGTGATATTTTCGGGATTTGTCTGTTTGGCAATCTCTTCTTGTGCCGGATTGTTTTCCGGCTTTCCTTGACATATCACACCGAACCGGTCAACCATGGTCAAATGGCGAACGCCCATTCGAAGCAAGTGTTTTCCGATAGAAATGCCGGCGGCGCCCGCACCGTTGATCACCACGCGTACAGAGTCAATCGCTTTGTTTGTAACTTTTAATGCGTTCAGCAAGGCTGCCGCCACAACAATGGCCGTACCATGCTGATCGTCGTGGAACACGGGAATGTCACAGATCTCCTGCAACTTGCGTTCAATTTCAAAACAGCGTGGCGCACTGATATCCTCCAAATTGATACCGCCAAAGCTACCGCTGATCCGTGCAACAGTCTGTACAATCTCATCCACATCTTTGGAACGGATACAAATGGGAAACGCATCGACATCGGCAAATGTCTTAAACAGCGCGCATTTTCCCTCCATAACCGGCATTCCCGCCTCGGGTCCGATATCTCCAAGACCCAAAACAGCCGTACCGTCCGTGACCACGGCCACCAGGTTGGAGCGGCGTGTCAGACGATAAGAAAGTGCCGGATCGTTTTTGATTTGCAAACAAGGTTCCGCAACACCCGGCGTATAAGCCAATGACAGATCGTGGGCGTCGTGAATGGTACAACGGGAAATCACCTCAATCTTTCCGCCCCATTCATAATGTTTTTGCAAGCTTTCTTCACGTATGGTCATTTCTGAAATCTCCTATATGTTCATCCGTATTGTACAAATCTTCTCTGCCCTTTTATAAACAAAACGCTGTCAGCACATTGGTAAATGATAAAAATGATATTGCGACACAACAAAAGTACCGATATGCTTTTATTTTTTATATCATTTCTTCGGGATGGAATGCTTGATCAAATTCCTGTGCAGTCATATAGCCAAGCTGCAAGCATGCTTCACGCAATGAGAGCTGTTCCTCATACGCTTTCTTTGCCACACGCGCCGCATTCTCATAACCAATGATGGGTGAAATTGCCGTAACCAGCATCAGAGAACGATGCAAATTTTCATGCATCTTTTCCCGATTGGCTCGAATGCCGCACACACAGCGCAAACGAAAAGAATCCATCGCATCAGCAAGCAAACGTACAGACTGTAAAAAATTATAGATACAAACCGGCATATAAACGTTGAGCTGAAAATTACCCTGCGAAGATGAAAATCCGACAGCAACATCGTTTGCCATGACTTGCACCGCTACCATCGTCAACGCCTCACACTGCGTGGGATTGACTTTACCGGGCATAATCGACGAACCGGGCTCATTTGCCGGAATGAATATCTCTCCAAGCCCCAATCGCGGACCGGATGCGAGCCAACGAATGTCATTTGCAATCTTCATCAAATCAGCTGCCAAAGTCTTGAGTGCACCATGCGCAAATGTCAGATCATCTTTGGAACTCAGCGCGTGGAACTTATTGGGATCAGTCACAAACGGCAATCCGGTCAAAGCGGCTATCTCCTTCGCCACAGCGCCATCAAAACCTTTGGGTGCATTCAGACCGGTTCCGACGGCGGTTCCTCCGATGGCAAGCGTATAAAGGCCCGGGAGCGTTTCGTTGATCTGTGAACGACAGCGTTCCAGCATTCCACGCCATCCGCTGATTTCCTGGGAAAATGCGATGGGCGTTGCGTCCTGCAAATGCGTTCTACCGCTCTTAACCACCCCTTGATTCTCTTCCTCCAGTTTTGCAAATGCATCGATCAGCAGTTCTAAACTTGGCAACAAACGCTGATGTATTTGTGTCGCAGCCGCGATGTGCATAGCCGTGGGGAACGTATCGTTGGAGGACTGAGACATATTGACATCGTCGTTGGGATGCAACAGATTTTTTTTGGCAATGACATTACCGCAATGGGCAATCACCTCATTGACATTCATATTGCTCTGTGTACCGCTGCCTGTTTGCCAAACGGCGAGTGGAAACTGATCCAACAATTTTCCCTGCAAAATATCATCGCATATACGGCAGATCAGTTGACACTTTTCCTCTGTCATTTTTTGCGGCTGATAGATCAGATTGACTTTTGCACACGCTTTTTTCAACAAGGCAAACGCGGAAATGATCTCCTGCGGCATTTTTTCCGTTCCAATCGGAAAATTCTCAAGGCTGCGCTGGGTTTGTGCACCCCAGCACGCGTCTGCAGGCACGCGAACGGTGCCCATCGAATCATGTTCTTCTCGAAAATTCATTGTTTTCTCTCTCCAAACGTATTGATTTTATCATACAAAACATTTCCGCCCAGCGATATTGTGTATACCAAATGTATGCACGACAAAGTTGCAGCACACTCATTTCAGGCACAATGCCTTGGAATGAAAAAGACGAACAACCGCTCGACACAAAATGGGCATCGGGGGTTGTTCGTCACATTTGTTCTGATTTACAGGCCAAGCGCCGCCGCACCGACAATGCCGGCATCATTTTTCAGTGTTGCCGTACAAATAATTGTCTGGCGTCCGCGTTGTTTGGTATAACGCTCTGCAGCAATCAATCGCTTCACCGGGTTGAGCAAATTCTCCTCCGATTCATTGGAAACACCGCCGCCAATGGAGAGCACTTCCGGCTGGAAAATATTGATAATATTGGAAAGACCACAAGCAAGATAAGAATTATAACGATCAACCACTGCCTGCGCTGCAGCATCGCCTGTTCTTGCCACGGCAAACGCCGTTTTTCCGCTGACGCGGTCAATATCTCCGTCACATGCCGCCCACATGGCAGAATCAGGGCTTTGACGCATTTGCTCCTTTGTCATGCGGATTAACGCTGTGGCAGAACTATAGGATTCCCAACAACCGGCACGACCGCAAGAACACGGAACACCGTCTTTTTCAATCACCATATGTCCCAATTCAGCACCGGCATAATTGAAACCGGAATACACCTTACCGTCAATGATAATTCCACCGCCAACGCCGGTACCCAATGTGATCATAACCGAGGAACGATATCCCTTGGCACAACCTGCTACAGCCTCTCCTTTTGCTGCCGCGTTCGCGTCGTTTTCCGTTAAAATTTTCTTTACGGGCACAATTTCGCGCAGCTTATCCGCAATCGGATAGTCTGAAAACGGCAGATTGTTGGCATACACCACCACCCCGTGATCGTGGTCGACCGTACCGGGGGAAGCAATGCCTATGTGCGCCAGGTCACTGATTTCCAAACCTGTTTCTTTCAACAGGTCCAGCACCAGTTTGCCCATATCAGCCACGATGTCGTCTGCCGTGCGATGCGCGCCTGTGGGCACCGATCCCTTTTTCACAATATGAAACGTTTCATCTACCACGCCGGCAGCAATGTTGGTTCCGCCAAGATCAATTCCAATATAGTACATAAACAACCGTCCTTTGTTTTTTTGTTAACTGTTTGTCACCGCGAACGACGTTACAGTGGGAAAAAACATTTGTAAAGAATATATCCCCTGCAAAAAGTCAATACAAATTATATCTGTTTGAAATGATAAAGTCAAGAGAAAGCGTGCAGTGTGCAATATTTTTTTACACCTTCGCCACAAGCAATCCCGCATTTGACCTCACATGCAGTCAAAACAACAAGAGTGTTCAGACGACCTTGTATTTTGGACACGGTCAATCATCGTCCTGTTCCATCATTTCTCTGGCTGCCTGTGCTTGTTGCGCGCCCAAGGATTCCAAGCGGCGATTGAGTTCTTCCGCCGTATTATATCCCATTTTTTTCTGACGATGATTCATCGCCGCAACTTCCAGAATCACAGCAAGATTTCTGCCGGATTTAACCGGAATGGTCAAAGCCGGTACTGAAATACCCATAATCTCCATGGTGTGGTTTTCCGCACCGAGACGATCGTACATTTTTCCCTGTTCCCACAACTCCAGCTGTACGATCAAATCGATCTTTTCGGTGAGCTTTACCGCACCCATACCAAACAGACGGCGCACATCGACGACACCAATGCCACGCAATTCTACATAATGGCGAATGAGTTCCGGTGCGGAACCAACCAATGTTTGTGCAGAAACACGTTTGATCTCCACAGCATCGTCTGCAATCAATCGATGGCCGCGTTTCAGCAACTCAATGGCCGCCTCGCTTTTACCGACGCCGCTATCACCCAAAATCAAGAGTCCTTCGCCGTAGACTTCCACCAAAACGCCGTGACGTGTAATACGCGGCGCCAATTCCACGGACAAATAACCGATCAATGCAGCGGTAAATGCAGAGGTTGTTTCCGTCGTACGCAATATGGGAATAGAAAATTCCCGCGCCAACGACCGCATCTCTTCAAAAAACGACAGGTTTTTACAGATCACAACGGCAACCGGCCGACGTGCAAAAAATGCACGTAATCTCTCTTGCCGTTGATTTGAAGACATCATCGCCAGATATTGATGTTCGACATTTCCGATCACCTGGATGCGTTGCGCTTCAAAGTGATCAAAAAAACCGGTCAAGGGCAAACCGGGGCGGTTGATATCACTTCGCTCAACCAGAATCTCATCAATATTGGGCGGTAAAAACAGTGTCTCCAGCGAAAACTGCTGAATCACTTGTTGCAAAGGAATGGTATATTTCGCAGCCATATGCAACGCCCTCCTTCTCTCTTGCGCAACGATATCAATGAGAAAGCCCTCGCAACATCAATCATCAGCACAAGAAGAACATTATTTTTCAACACATATTTTACCACATTTTTGCAATTGTTGTCAATCATATGACAAATACCGTGTATCGGTACAATAAATGAAAAAAACGCCATATCACCTCCATAAAAGTTTTCGAACGTCACATAAAAAGTCGAAACAATTGCTGTTAAAAAGATGGTAATATGATCATGATCAATGAAACAGGTGTTCCTGTTACATTGGAATGACGTATTTTACCAAAAGTCTTGCAAATATGGGACTTGATGTGGTAAAATGATGAATAATGAACAAGACGGAAAGGACCTCTGCATATGACAAACGAAACAAATCTGGCACAAAACAGCGACTCTGTGCCTGAAACAATAAAAACAACAGAAAAAAAGAAACGCATTTTTTCCGGTGTGCAGCCCAGCGGCACACTGACCATCGGCAACTATTTGGGTGCCATCAAAAACTGGACAACGCTGCAGGATGAATATGACTGTATTTACTGTGTTGTTGACATGCATGCCATCACGGTAAGACAAGAGCCTGCGCTACTGCGTCGACGTACACTGGAAACATTGGCCATTTATTTGGCAGCGGGGTTGGATCCGAAGAAAAATGTTCTTTTTGTGCAAAGTCATGTACCTGCCCATGCGGAACTTTCCTGGGTTTTGAGCTGCTATACGATGTTTGGTGAATTGTCTCGTATGACACAATTCAAAGACAAAAGCCGCAAACATGCTGACAATATCAATGCTGGGTTATTCACGTATCCCGTGCTTATGGCAGCAGATATTCTCTTATATCAAACAGATCTTGTTCCCGTCGGCACCGATCAAAAGCAGCATGTGGAATTGGCGCGCAACATTGCAGATCGATTCAATCAAGTATACAGCCCTACATTTGTCATGCCGGAGCCTTTTACGCCAAAAGAGAACGGTAAAATCATGTCGTTGTCCGATCCGACCAAAAAAATGAGCAAGTCGGATCCCAACCCCAACGGATTTGTCGCCATTTTGGATGACAGAGACACGATATTGAGAAAATTCCGCAGGGCTGTTACCGACAGTGACGCACGCATTTGCTATGCGCCAGGAAAAGAAGGGATCAATAATTTAATGGCGATTTATGCTTGCTTTACGGGCAAATCGTTTGAAGAAATTGAAAAAGAATTTGACGGGGTGGGATACGGAGAATTCAAAACAGCCGTGGGAGAAGTTTGCGCCGATGCGCTTGCGCCCATTCAAAACGAGTACCACCGTTTGATTGCAGACAAAGAATACCTGCAAAACGTAGCACGTGAGGGAGATGCCACTGCCGCCAATCTGGCACGCAAAACACTCTCTAAAGTTTATCACAAAGTCGGATTCACGCAATTTTAAGAGGACGCTGTCATGTTTGAAACAACCAACATTGCCACCGTTGATTTTTATCATCTGATTCTGGCACTGCTTACGGCATTTTTAACCGCATTTGCGACCACACCTCTGGTGAAAAAATTGGCGTTCCGTATCAAAGCAGTGGACGTACCTAAGGACAACCGGCGTATGCACAAAAAGCCGATGCCCTTAATCGGAGGACTTGCCATTTTTTTGGGCTTCACCGTTTCTGCCGTTGTTTCCAGGCTGATTTCTGTTGACACTTTCCGTTTACAATTCCTGCCGCTGTGGTGCGGTGCGGCACTCATTGTGATACTGGGCATTTTTGACGATATTTTTGCGCTCAAACCTTGGCTTAAGTTTATCGGGCAATTTGTCGCCGCTGCCATTCCGGTCGTTCGCGGAATCATGATTACCGATATTTTCGGTATTCACATCGATGCACAATGGCTCAGTGTGATCGTGACGTTGATCTGGATCGTAGGACTGACCAATGCCATCAATTTGATCGATGGGCTGGACGGATTGGCTTGCGGTGTATCTTCTATATGCTGCCTGATCCTGATGGTTGTCTCCATGCTCAAAAGTGAACCGTATGTCACCATGTTAACCGCTGCCCTGGCCGGCGCTGCGCTCGGCTTTTTACCATATAATCTCAATCCTGCCACCATCTTCATGGGCGATACGGGCGCAATGTTTTTGGGATATACGCTGTCTGTCATTTCCATTATGGGCGTGTTCAAACTCAGCGCCGCTGTTTCCTTTATTATTCCGATTATCATCTTTGGTCTTCCCATCTTTGACACGGCGTTTGCCATTATTCGCCGGGTGCTTTCCGGTCGCAGCCCCTTTGCCGCAGACCGAGGGCATTTACACCACAAACTGGTGGATCACGGATTTAACGTAAAACAGAGCGTTTTAATCCTATATGTGATCTGTTCCATTTTTGGCTTTTTTGCCATCATGGTCAGCGAACGAAAGTTCAGCAGTGTGCTAACCATTATCATCTTTGCATTCTTGATTGGCCTATTTAACCTTGCTATGTCACATTTTTCGCGCAATGCCTCACACAAAGCGAAATCCGAAACAAACGTGGAAGAAAACAACAATGGACAAGCACTAACAGAACAAGATCTTAATACTGCTGCAACCGTCCCGGAAAATACAGTGTTCGAGACGCAATATGAAAAAACAGATGCGGTTGGTTCTTCCCTGCCGCATACAGAGCAAGGAGCACAGGAAACGGTAACAGATACTATGGATAAGAACGCTGCTGTGCAGACTGAAACGACAAAAACCGAAACAACAAAAATGGAAGAAGAAGTTGTTTCACCCGATTCGGAACCGAACGCCGGGAACCATCAAAGCACTTAATCATGCTCAGAGCAGCTGCCAATGAAAAAATCGTGCATATTTGCATCAATTTTCCATGGTATACTTCTGATTACAAATACAGGCTGCCGTCCATGTTGTT
>ERZ779861.897-NODE-897-length-37068-cov-3.886742_pt1 | contig 37068 bp, 29 predicted proteins | sample MGYA00511558_ERZ779861 | MGnify/ENA primary metagenome ERZ779861 (study PRJEB29588, sample SAMEA2163432) | human gut metagenome | biome: human gut; feature: human-associated habitat; material: faeces | place: Denmark | collected 2008/2010 ...
AACGGACGATACAATCCTTCAATTACATTGGCGTTTAAGCTTGCACGGTATTTTGATATGAGCATTGAAGATATTTTCATTTACGAGGAGGAAAAGCAATGAAGAAGAAAACCGGAATATATCTTGTAATTGGCATAATCGGCATTGCTTTGGCTCTGAGCGCAAGATTTCTTTTACAGGACTGTTTGAGCGATTCGCAAAGCGGTGCGATGATCGGCATAGGTGCCGGATTGTTCGTCTATGGGATTGCGAAAGGGTGCTTCGGTCTGTGGGGTGCAAAAAATCCTGATTTGATGAAAATCAATGAGATTGAGGAAAAAGACGAGCGAAATCAGCTTATTCGCAGCAAAGCGCAGGCAATATCCGGCGAGGTGCTGCACTGGCTGTTGATGGCAGGTGCTTGGGTTTGTATTTTTTTTGACGCACCACTATGGACTGTTCTTACTCTTGTAGGCGCTTTCCTGCTGAAAACAATCCTTGATTTTATTTTGATGGCATATTACCAGCGTAAGATGTGACGGAGGATATTATGAAATTTGTGATTGAACACTTATCAAAGAGCTTTGAGAAAAAGGAAGTTCTCAGAGATATTGATTTTACATTTGATGAAGGGAAAATTTATGGGCTGCTCGGCAGAAATGGTGCCGGAAAAACAACGCTGTTTAACTGCCTGAACAGGGATTTGAAGGCGGATAGCGGCAATTTCTATATAGAAGATGAAAACGGCGTCCGCCGTGAGGTGTCCGCAGAGGACATCGGATATGTACTCTCTACCCCGACCGTGCCGGAGTTTCTTACAGGCAGGGAGTTTTTGAAGTTCTTTATGGACATCAACGAGAAGTCTATCAAAAATCCGAAAAGCATTGACGAGTATTTCGATTATATGAGTATTGAGCCGGAGGACAGGGATAAACTGCTCAAGGACTACTCCCACGGTATGAAAAACAAAATGCAAATGCTCATCAATATCATCGCTCAGCCGAATATCCTGCTGCTCGACGAGCCTTTGACATCCCTTGATGTGGTTGTGGCGGAAGAAATGAAACAACTGCTCCGTTCACTGAAACAAGACCGCATTACCATTTTCTCCACTCATATTATGGATTTGGCGCTTGACCTCTGCGATGAGATTGTGCTGCTTAATCACGGCGAACTGGAGGTCGTGGAGAAAACCGATCTGGACAGCCGGGAATTTAAGGATAAAATCATTGCGGCACTCAGGGAGGAAGGAAATGAATAAGACGCTTAAAATATCTTTTTCCCTGAAAAATACATACCGTGTCAACGGTGTCCTGTTTTCCTTAAAGCAGATACCGCTCTTAAAGCGTTTGCTTCCGGCAACACTGTATCAAGTAAAGGGGCTTAAAATTTTTGCAAACATTTTGTCCGTACTTTGGGAAATTGTCTCTACATTCATCGGCAAGTTTCTTTACTTTATCACGATGGTATGCGGTATCGGTATCCTTTATAACGGACTGCCGGAGAATGAGGTGTTTCTGCATATCCTGCTGTTTCTTACGGTAATCGGCAGCTTTGAAAACACGCACATTTTTAATCCGACCAAAGATAAGTATTATGCGATGATTCTTATGCGTATGGACGCACGGGAATATACGCTGGTAAACTATTTCTACTCCATCCTGAAGGTCGTTGTGGGCTTTTTGCCCTTTACGATTCTGTTCGGTATGGACAGAGGCGTACCTTTGTGGTTTTGTCTGCTCCTGCCCCTTTGCATAGCGGGTATGAAGCTGTTTGCGGCGGCTGTTACCCTGTGGGATTATGAGAAAAGGGGATTTGGCTACAACGAAAATAAGCTGTCCAAATATGTGTGGTGCTGTATTGCCCTGCTTTTAGCCGCAGCCTATGCTCCGCCCGCCTTTGGTTTTGCTTTGCCTGCGGTCGTACCAATGGTTATATTTTTAGCGTGTATTCCCCTTGGTATGGCAAGTATCACAAGGCTCACTACCTTCCGTGATTATTACGCAATCAACAAGGAATTATTAGCCGGATTGACCAATCAGATGGACAGCACGGCACAGACAAAGCTTATCAAACAGGCAAATGAAAAGAAAATATCCGCAGATACTTCCATTAGCAGCAACCGCAAGGGCTTCGAGTATCTGAATGAGCTGTTTATCAAAAGGCATAAAAAGATACTCTGGAACTCGACAAAGAAGATTTCCTATGTGTGCGCTTTCCTTGTCGCCGCCGTGCTGGCAGGCGTCTATCTGCTGCCCGAAGAAAAAACCGTCATTAACGAAATCGTGATGACTTGGCTTCCGTACTTTGTATTTATAATGTACGCTATCAACCGTGGCACGAACTTTACACAGGCGCTTTTTATGAACTGCGATCACAGCCTGCTGACCTATTCGTTTTATAAGCAGCCGAGCTTTATCCTGCGGCTGTTTCAGATTCGCCTGCGTGAGATTATGAAAATCAACGCTGTTCCGGCGCTCGTGATCGGTATCGGACTGGCGCTGATCCTGTTTGCCACCGGAGGGACGGACAATCCGCTGAACTATGTAGTGCTGGTTGTTTCCATCCTGTGTATGAGCCTGTTTTTCTCGATTCATTACCTGACGATTTACTATCTGCTCCAGCCTTACAATGCAGGGACGGAGCTGAAAAGCGGCACATATCGTATTGTTTTGTCAGTAACCTATGTCGTCTGTTTTGCTTTCATGCAGCTTCGTATGCCGATTATGATATTTGGAGTCATGACGATTGCGTTTTTTGTACTTTACAGTATTGTTGCAAGCATTTTGGTATATCGTTTGGCTCCAAAAACATTCAGACTCAGGACATAAAACTATGGTTTGAACTGTTACAGATATTCATAATGGTTATCCAAAGAATGAGAACGGAGGATTTGTTGATGAGAAAGTGTCTCAGATGCGGAACGGAAATGAAAGAAAACTGCGCCATCAAAGTAGAAGGCGCAGGATACGGAATTATCATGTCATCGGACGAAAACAAGCTGTTCGGCGGTCGGATTGGAAAGCCGAAAGTAGCAATCTGTCCGAAGTGCGGCGAAGTCTCCATCTATGTGGAAGATGTAGAGAAGTTGTGATATGAGGCGCATATATCAGAAACGACTCTGAATCATCGTCCTGAAATAATGTTGATAGAATGAAAAAGAGAGGCTGTTTGAAATGAAAAAGATTCTATCTATGTTTTTAACGACGATCATGATATTCACTCTTTCTGCTTGCGGTGGTGATGTCGTTGCGATTGAAGATTACGAATGGAAAATGAGAACGGTTGCAAGTAATGATATAGAAACTGCACAAGCTCCGGATGAACTCATTGTCGCTGTAGGAAAAGCCGACGCGTTGTATCCTGAAGCTGAGATTGTGGATTTGACTTTGAACGCCAAAGATGGCGCAATCACGATAACCGATCGCACAAACAACAAGACATACAGCGGGACTTATGAGGTGCAGCAAAAAACACCGAAAGGGACGGATTATGAGATTATCATTAACGGCGTCAGCGGTTATGCCACAGTATCTCCGACAGAATACTATGATGGCTCAGAAATTCCGACACTGCCAATCAATATAAATGGCTATTCCTTGTATTTTATTCCAGAGAAAGCATAAACAAACGCAGATCAGAGAAAGGTGCAGCGATGAAAATAGAGACGGAAAAGAATTTCCCTCAGTATTTTAAGCCAGCATCTATTTCATCTAGGCAGGTTTAACAGGCTTGCCTGACAGTCAGAAAATACGAAAGTTATTGGAACAGATACACGCGGCACACTGTACAACTTACCGCATAAATGAAAACGGCGTAACCAGATTTTCATCGAGTTACACCGTTTTCTTTACATTTTACCGCTTACAGCCTTATCAGCACAGGGCATTCTCTGCATTGCTTTTTGTTATGAAACAAAGCTTACAGTGCGGCAAGAATGCAGTCTACATCTGAAATTTCGGCACCGTACACATCTTTGAGGTACTGAATACCGCTATGGTAATCTTCAGCGGTAAACGAATCGGTTGCATCTTTGGCCACAACAATATCGTATCCCAGTTGATATGCATCAGCCGTGGTGTGGCGCACACACATATGTGTGTGCAGACCGGTCATAATCACTGTATTAACGCCAAGTTCCCGCAACAGCAGATCCAAATCCGTGTGGAAAAATCCGCTATACCGACGTTTCGGCACTACATAATCTTTTTCACAAAGCGCTAATTCCTCAATGACCTCTGCACCCACAGTACCGGCAATGGCATGATCGCCCCATAACTTGAGCTCATGGTCAACACCTTTCAAATGCGCATCGTTGCAAAAGATAACAGGAACATTTTTTTCTCTGCACCCTGCCAATAATTGTGCTGTTTTTGGTACAATGGCAAGCCCGCGATCACATTTCAGTGCACCGGTAACAAAGTCGTTGAGCATATCTACGACCAAGACGGCCTATGTTCTTTCCCTGTGATTCATATGTATTCTCCTCACGATCTGAAAAATATTTATTGATATATTCATGTATATATACACATGAAAACATGGTAATACAAAAAAAGTGGTTTGTCAATATTGATTTTCCGACTTTTTTCTGATATAATGTGAGAAGAATGTAAAAATGAGGTAAAATAAATGAGTGGAAATGAACGACGCGAGGCGATTTGGCGACTGTTACAACAAAGTAGTACGGTGATCAACGCCTCCACACTTGCAGCACATTTCGGCGTTACCAGACAAATAATCGTATCTGACATTGCCCTGCTGCGTGCCAACGGCCGACCGATTGCCGCGGAACGCAGGGGGTATTATATTGAAAAAACAAACGGAATATTTGAAACCATATTATGTAATCATACCGCCGCACAAACACTGGATGAATTTTATGCCATCCTTGAATACGGCGGAAAAATTTTGAATGTCATTGTTGAGCATCCAATATATGGACAAATCAGTGCAGATCTGAATATTGCATCGCGTTTTGATGCGCGTGAATTTATCGAAAAAACGGAGGAATCCAATGCAAAGTTACTATGTCATCTGACCGGAGGGGTTCACATGCATACCATTTTGGTGCCAAGCAAAGAAGCCTATCGGCAAATTTGCAATACTTTGCAGGAGCAGCATATATTGAATGAAATCAAGGAGGACGAGCCCGGTACGTTTTAGGTATAATCAGGTATAACAAGATATCACATATTTGTATATATGTGCCGTTTTGTATATATGTGCCGTATTTTCACGATTCACACATGACATATGACGAGGTAAAAGACAAATGGACATTTTTGATTTTCTCACACTCATCGGCGGGCTGTGCCTGTTTTTGTTTGGGATGAATGTCATGGGCGACGCATTGGAGCGTCGCGCCGGCGGAAGTCTGAAATTGATTTTAGGAAAACTGACCAAAAATAAATGGACCGGCTTTTTAACCGGTCTGGGCGTTACCGCTGTCATCCAAAGTTCTTCTGCCACCACGGTAATGGTTGTCGGTTTTGTTAACTCCGGTGTCATCACGCTTCATCAATCGATTGGTGTGATCATGGGCGCCAATATCGGCACAACTGTTACGGCATGGATTTTAAGCCTGAGCGGTATTTCCAGTGAAAATTTCTTTTTGCATTTATTAAAACCAACTTCTTTTACCCCAATTTTGGCGTTGATTGGCATTGGATTGCTCATGTTCAGCAAATCCGGAAAAAAGAAAGACACGGGAACCATTTTGCTGGGGTTTGCTACCCTGATGTTTGGCATGGATACCATGTCCTCCGCCGTGAATGGCCTGGCAGATGTTCCCGCATTCCGTCAAATGTTTTTGGCGTTTGAAAATCCCATTTTGGGCGTATTGGTCGGCGCAATCCTCACGGCAATTATTCAGTCCAGTTCCGCTTCTGTGGGCATTTTGCAAGCATTATCTGCGACCGGACAAGTCACTTACGGTGCCGCGATTCCCATCATTATGGGACAAAATATCGGAACATGCATCACGGCCATTCTCGCGTCCTTTGGCACCAATAAAAACGCCAAACGCGCGGCAATTGTCCACCTGTCGTTTAATGTGATCGGCACGGCAATTGGCTCTCCGTATTTAGTATTATTTCTGCTGTTTTTCATCCTGCCCTTTTGCAGCAACCAACTTCTTTGGTTGGAATTGCTGCTGCACATTCTGCATTTAACATTGCATGCACCATCATATTGTTGCCGGCATCCACGCTGTTGGAAAAGCTGGCAATCAAACTGGTTCCGGGTGATAAGAAAAATGAAGTACACGCAGAACTTGACGAGCGTTTGCTCACGACGCCCCCTGTTGCTTTGGCCCGCTGCAATACACTTGTCTGCGAAATGGCAGATATTTCGGTTTCGGCACTCCAAAAAAGCTTAAAACTTCTCCAAGTATATGATGATGAAATCACGGAGGAAATTAAACGCAGTGAAGAACGCGTGGATCACTACGAAGATATCATCGGCACATATCTGGTAAAACTGAGCAGCAAACAAATCGGAGAAAGCGACAGTGCAACCGTTTCCAAGTTGCTGAAAGCCATTGGTGACTTTGAACGTATTTCGGATCATGCAATCAACATCATGGAGTCGGCAAAAGAATTGCATACAAAAAATCTGCGTTTCACACCGGATGCAGACAAAGAAATGCAGCTGATGTGTCATGCAGTATCCGAAATTTCTTCGCTCACCTATACAGCATTTGCCAATAATGATATTGAGGCAGCCAAACATGTGGAACCGCTGGAACAAGTGGTTGACGTGTTAAACAGCAAACTGAAAGATGGCCATATCAACCGCTTGAAACATGGCATTTGCTCCATTGAAGCCGGATTCGTTTGGTCGGACCTGTTGACCAATTTAGAACGTACTGCAGATCATTGTTCCAACATCGCGGTTTGTATCATTGATACAGCAGAAAACACCATGAATTTCCACGCATCTTTGCGCCATTTGACTACAAACAATGCGGAATTCGATCAAATGTATCAAACCTATGCCGAAAAGTATCAAATTTCGACGCAAGCAAGTTCTTAATGTCAATCGACGTGCAAAAAGTTGCAGTTGTGTTATATTCTGTTCAAAAAAATGTGGTAAAAATTTCTTTGTGTCCTATCAAGGCTGAATCTTAAACTGCTATTTAACTTGTTCATAAGTCTGTTGACTGAAAACTTGGAGGATCTGAAAATGAATATAAAAGAACATAACAATGCTGTCCTTCGTATTATTTTTTGGATATTGGAAGGCATTATTGTCGGATTTGGTGCAATTATGCCCGGTATCAGCGGAGGAACGCTTTGTGTGGCGTTCGGTATGTATTTACCATTGATCTACGTCATATCCCATCCAAAACAAAATTTGAAAAAATATTGGAAGATGCTGCTTGTTTTCGCGATCGGCGTTGCCATCGGTTTTGTCGGTTTGTCCGGACTTGCCAGTTGGTTGCTCAAACTGAGCACTTCCCTTGTAACCTGCGCATTTATTGGTTTTATTCTCGGTACATTTCCGGAGCTTTGGCATGATGCCGGAGAACAAGGACGTAAACCGACTTCCTTTTTGTCCCTTTTCCTCGGATTTGCGTTGATGTTAGCGTTGCTGTTATTTTTGCAAAGCCACGATATGATGCAAGTACAAACAAATATTTTCGGTTTCTTGTTGTGCGGCATATTGTGGGGGCTTAGTTTTATTGTTCCGGGGCTCAGTTCTTCCACATTGCTCCTCTTTTTCGGTTTATATGAGCCAATGCTTGAGGGAATTGCCAAATTGGATTTTCGTGTTATTTTGCCTCTTGCAGTTGGTATGATTGCTTGCGTGCTGCTGCTTTCCAAAGGTGTCAACTTCATATATAAAAAATTTTACACACAGATTTCTCATTTTATTTTAGGTGTTGTAGCAGCAACAACTATCATGATTTTCCCGGACTGGTCGATGCGCGGCATGGATTTGGTATATGCACTGCTTTGTATTATCGGCGGATGCATTGTATCATACTTTTTCACACGCGTTTGCGCAAGCCTCAAAGAAAAACAATCGTGATATCACAAAACGACTTTCCGGCGGCTTTTATTGCTGAAAATAGAAGCCGCTGATTTCTTGTTTTGAAAAATAAACTTTACTGCATCTTTACTCTATTTATGCTATAATAAAAAAGTTCAGAGGCAAATGAATAACATGAAGCATTCGTCAAAAAAAGCAAAAATTGCAATGCCGCTTTTGCTATTGTTCTGCTGTTGCGCATTGTTCGTTTCCGGTTTGTCATCTTTTTACCAACCATCAAATATTTTCTTAAATGACGACAATCCGACTGATCAATCCAAACAACATGATCATGCCAATCAACCGGATGGCATACCACTTTGCGCTGCAACACAATTTGTTTCAGAACCGATTTTCAATGATTTTGGACAAGATGAGCAATTCCAACAACGGAAACAAAACTACAAATTCATTTCCTACGTAAGCAATCTTGTTTGCACATTCAATGATCGTTTTGCATTACAGGCATTACCGCAACAAATGATTTTCTGTAATGTTGCTGTTCTTTGCCTGCTGTGCCTTTTTCATATACAAATTATTTTATACTTCCAGCGATCAGACGGAAAAAAACGATGTAACAACATGCGCAGATGTTGTATTTGAAATAACATTTCATTGATAAATAAGCATTATAAACGGTATCTAAAATATTTTCGTTTCGTTTTGTGAGGTGAATACATTGAAATCAAGAATTAACCGCGGTACGTTTTGGATCATGTTGGTATTGATCTTGATTATCACATATCTTTCCATTTTTGGCCTTCGTATCGGTTCGTTTCATATTCCGGGCTCCGGTGAAATGCGTTTCGGCATTGATATCCGCGGCGGCGTGGAAGCAACTTATTTTCCAAAAGACTATGACGGTGTGCCAACCGCAGAAGAACTTGACGCTGCAAAATCTGTCATTGAAGAACGCTGTGATGCACAAAACATTTTGGACCGCGAAATCACGGTAAACCGTCAAAACGGATCAATCTTGGTCAGATTTCCGTGGAAATCTGATGAGACTGAGTTTAATCCTGAAACGGCTATAGCCGAGTTGGGTGAAACAGCACTTTTGACGTTCCGTGACCCGGACGGAAATGTGCTCTTGGAAGGAAAAGACGTTACCAAGGCCTCTGTCCAGTACGAACAGCAAACCGGACGCCCTGTCGTAACATTACAATTGAACGACGAGGGAGCACGTCTGTTTGAAGAAGCGACAGGTAGCTTGATCGGTCAATCTATTTCCATTTATATGGATGATATCATGATTTCAAGCCCGACAGTAAATGAAAAAATCACAGGCGGAGAAGCGATCATCACAGGTATGGCGAATGCCGAAGAGGCAACGGATCTGGCCAATAAGATCAACTCCGGTGCTCTTCCCTTTTCTCTGGAATCCCGCAATTATAACGCCATCAGTCCCACAATGGGAACCGGTGCGTTGAACGTGATGGTAGAAGCGGGCATTGTGGCGTTTGTGCTGATATGCTTGTTTATGCTGTTCAAATATCGTCTCCCCGGTTTTGTCGCCATTTTTGCTCTGACGCTGCAGGTAGCCGGTCAGCTGCTGGCATTATCCGTTCCACAGTTCACATTGACCCTGCCCGGTATTGCCGCCGTCATCCTTTCCATTGGTATGGGTGTGGACGCCAATATCATTACAGCAGAACGGATCAAAGAGGAAATCGCGGATGGAAAATCGGTTCGTGCTGCAATTGATTCCGGTTTCCACAAAGCCTTTTCTTCTGTGTTCGACGGTAATATCACCGTCATCATCGTTGCCGTTATCTTAATGATTTTTGGCTCAGGCACGATGCTTTCCTTTGGATATTCCCTTTTGACCGGTGTGATACTAAACTTCGTCTGCGGTGTATTCACATCCAAAGTCATGATCAAATCGCTGAGCCGGTATCAGAAATTCCAAAAACCGTTTTTCTACGGCAGCGGAAAAAAATCCGAAAAAGTATTCCGTTTTTATCAAAACAGATTCAAATATCTTCTCATCTCTGCCGCAGTCTTTTTGATTGGCATTGTCTGTATCTTTACCAATGGGATCGACTTTGATATTCAATTCAAGGGCGGTGCAATCATCAATTACACCTACACGCAAGAGATTGACACCGAAAAAGCTGCACAAATTGTGGAAGAAACCCTTGGACGTGACTGCGATGCACAAACGACCTCTGATCTGAACACCAACACCACAAAACTGGTGCTCAATCTTGCCGGAAAAGAAGGACTTGCTTCGGAAGATCAACAGGCGTTGACAGACGCATTGAGCGAAGCATTCCCGGATAATGAAATCGCGTTGTCGGATGTCTCGGTTGTAGAACCCTTCATTGGTCGTGAATTTGCCATTGACAGCGCCATTGCCGTGGGATTGTCCGCTGTTTTGATCATTCTATACGTGTGGTATAGCTTCCGTAAGGTTTCCGGACTGTCCGCCGGCGTTTGCGGCCTTGTGGCGCTCTTGCACGATGTGCTGGTGGTATTTTTCGCCTTTGTGGTATTCAACATTGCCATCAACGATTCCTTTATTGCAGCCGCCTTAACCATTCTTGGCTTTTCCATCAACGATACCATTGTTATCTTTGACCGCGTCCGGGAAAACAAGATGTTGTACGGTGGAAAAATGTCAATTGAAGAGATCGTAAACAAGAGTATTACGCAATCATTTACCCGCTCTCTGAATACAAACATTTGTACTCTGTTAAGCATTGTTGTTGTTTATATTTTCGCGTTTATTCAAAATATTCCGTCTATCACGAGTTTTGCACTGCCTATGATCTTTGGTATCATCAGCGGTTGTTATTCCACAATCTTTATCGCAGGTCCGATTTGGGTCAGTTGGCAAAAACACAAAATGAAAAAAGCGCAAGTGAAAGCATTGAAACCGGCAAACAGCAAATGATATAAGATAGTAACTGTTTCGTTGCACTCTATTTCTTTTGCCTGGGATACGGCAGAATCACATTTTGTACACTTCCCTTTCCGCATTTTTGGCAGATGAGAAAAGGCTCGGTGTGATATGTGTTCTCATATAAGACACTACATTTTCAGACAAAACGAGGTTATGTTATGAGTTTTTTGTTGGAAGGATTTTTGGCCGTCACCTGGAAACAATTGGTGATGTATGCTGTCGGAATATTGCTCATATTTCTGGCAGTAAAAAAACAATATGAGCCCTCTCTGCTGCTTCCCATGGGATTTGGCGCAATTTTGGTCAATTTACCGTTTTCCGGTGTGCTCAATCAAGAAATCGAAGGCATTGGAGAAGTAACCGGTATTGTTCAGTGGCTGTATGACCTTGGTATAGAAGCGTCAGAAGCAATGCCATTGTTGCTCTTTATCGGTATCGGCGCAATGATTGATTTTGGGCCTTTGCTATCCAATCCGAAAATGTTTCTATTTGGTGCGGCGGCACAGTTTGGTATTTTCATGGTCGTCGTTCTCGCCGTTTTGCTCGGCTTTGATCTCAAGGATGCGGCTTCCATTGGTATTATCGGTGCAGCAGACGGTCCTACTTCCATTTTGGTATCTCAGGTGTTAAAATCAAATTACATTGGCCCAATCGCTGTGGCAGCCTACTCTTATATGGCATTGGTACCAATCATTCAACCGGTTGCCATCAAAGCCGTTACAACGAAAAAGGAACGCCGGATCAGAATGCCGTACAATCCTGCCAATGTATCAAAATCTCTGCGTATCGCCTTCCCGATTATTGTGACGGTGATCGCCGGTTTCATCGCGCCGACTTCCGTTTCTCTTGTCGGATTTTTGATGTTTGGTAATTTGATTCGTGAATGCGGTGTGCTGAATACATTGTCTGAATCCGCGCAAAATATTTTGGCCAATCTTGTCACTCTGCTGCTTGGTATTACCATTTCGTTCAGCATGGTTGCAGAAGATTTTGTGAATGTCAACACATTGATTATCATGGGTCTTGGTCTGGTTGCGTTCATCTTTGACTCTATTGCAGGCGTGCTCTTTGCAAAATTCCTCAACCTGTTTACAAAGAATAAAATCAATCCGATGGTTGGTGCTGCCGGCATTTCTGCATTTCCGATGTCTGCACGTGTCATTCAAAAGTTGGGTCAAGAAGCAGATAATCAAAACTTTTTGCTCATGCACGCGGTTGGTGCAAACGTTTCCGGACAAATTGCCTCTGTGCTTGCAGGAGGTATGATCTTAAATTTGATTCCGCAATGGATCCACTGATGCTGGGAGGGTGACAAAATGAATTATACAGATTTGATTTCTTCTTTCAAATTGATGGGACTTGGAATGCTTGGCATTTTTATTGTCATGGTTGCCATCTCGATCATCGTGTACATCTTTACGAAAATTCCCTCTAAAAAGAAATAAACGAATATATGCTCAAGTAAAAATAATCCGCAGCACATGCAAAATCATGTTGCTGCGGATTTTGATTTTCCGGTTTTATCAAAAGATTCTATGTGTACCTCAAACAATATTTTTTATCCATCTATCCGTATGCGTATGCTTCATGGATTCAAGTCTTTCTTTTGATTCAATAATTTTAATATCAAAATGGTTACACATCCGGAAGCCAAAATAATCAAAAAGTCGACGGGGGCAAGAATGATTCCGGGTACACGTTCAAAAAAGAACCCTTTGCCAAACCGATATAAATATCCATGCAGTAGTATCGTTTCACCAACATACATAAGAATAGTCATAATCGAAGAAATGATCGCGGGGATATAAACAGCAATCAATTTGCGTTTTCCAAGAAATAATGAGCCAACATAGCTACCAACAGTCACACCAAACAGAATAAAATACACACCCATTAAAGCCGCAGACAAAGGAGATACCAATATTTTTCCATCTCTAAAAAAAGCGGTAAAGCAAGCAAGAATACAAAGTCCCAAAAACATTAGCACACAAATTGATTGTACAAGCAAAGACTTCAGACGTTTCTTTTCTCCTGATATAATAATTTGCCCAAACCCATATAAACAATTTAGTATCGAAAGAATCAGAACAACTGAAATCATATAAAAATGCAACTTAAAAGCGGGTGTGTATTCGCCCATTAAAATTTCCACCGCTGTTTTTGTTGCGTAAGTTGTTTTAGACGGTAGATAGCACATATACATTTGCCAATTTTCAAGCGTTACCATTCGATCGGCAGTTACAATAACCATTTGCTCAAATAGAATTTCAAAGAAAAAGAACACCCCAACAGCTGCAGCTGAACCACCGATCAACGCAAGTTGTTTGAACCGTTTGATACATAATGGTAACAAAAGTACACCTGCTAAGATAGCAAGACATATTGGTGTATAAGGAATCATATATTTCGGATAGTTTTCCTGCATAACAGTTCCGTCAGAGATCATATCCGTGATAACACGTGCTCCCATAAAAAGAGGATAACAGGATGCAACCAAAACACCAAGACAAGAAAACAGATAATATCTATGGAAATCGTTGTTTTTCATATTGATATATCCTTTCAGGCAGCATTTGTCAATAACACGAAAAACATGACTGCAATAAAAGCAAGAAAGAAAACAAAAGAAAAACACGTCATCTTTTTAAAAGAAAGTATATTTTCTATTCTTGTTTTGGTTTTCCCGCCACCAAATGCAGAAGAAAACATATTCGCATTTTCCTTGCTTTTCAGTAATGAAAGTGCATACTCTTTCATACGTCCCCTTCCTAACTTTACAAGAACATACTCATCACATGATAATTCAAGATCTGAAAGAAATAATTTCAGGAACAGCCAACTTAGTGGATTGAACCAATGCACTGCTGCAATCAAAAAAGCAAGTAAGCGCCAGAAATTATCTGCTCGACGAATATGGATTCTTTCATGTAACAGTATCAGTTCCATATCTTTTTGCTCATAAAAGTACGGCAGTATGATTTTCGGCTTCATGATCCCGTATACCGCAGGAGATGTAATTTGGTCAGAAAAATAGATATTCTCACGAAAATGTTTGGCACGTTTCATTTCGTGAAGTGTTGTACAATAAATAACAATCAAGATAAAAAGAATCGTCAAAAACACGATCAACCAAATGATAGAGGATACATGAAAGATCGTATGAAAAATATCTTTTTTAAATGTCATCGGAAAATAACGATTTGCTACCCTAATACTATTTGTGACAGAAAAAGCAAATGTGTCTGTAGGTTGATAAACAATAATCGTCTTTGTTGTAATTTTGGACAATAATCTCAGCAAACTATAGGGACTGTTTAAACCAAAAGGTATTATCATTCTCAAAAACGGAATAAGCCACAGAAATACCACAACTCTTTTTGGAATTTTCTTCACCCGTCTGATTAACATAATAATTGCACCGGTTATTGTAGCAATTATGCTCATATTAAAAAGCCAATAAAAAGCTTCTTGCAACATAGCTATCACCTTTTATCGATGAGTTTACGTAATTCGTTGATTTCGTCGGCCGACAATGGCTCATCTTCAAGCAAGGATGAAAACAACGCTTGACGAGACCCACCAAAAACTCTTTTTACAAAAGATTGTGCCTCCACTTTCTGCATTTCGCTTTGTGAGATAAGCGGCGTACAAATAAATCCAGGGTCTTTTCGTTGAATGAATCCTTTCGCTTCAAGTTTTTTGATAACAGTGTAAGTCGTATTTTTGTTCCAACCGATCGTTTGTGCAGCAATCACACTGATTTCTTTTGCCGAAATAGGACTGTTTGCCCAAATAATTTGCATCACTTTTGCTTCACTATCAAACAGTTTTTCTCTCATATGAATTCTCCTATAGACTACTTCTGTAGTCTATACTATCATAATAGTCTGAGATTGTCAATGATTTTTAAAAAATAAACCTTTTATGATTTTTAATATTTGAAGATAGATATTGTTTGCATCTTTGTTACATAAAAAACAACCCACTCTTGCAAAAGCAAGAGTGGGTTGTTTAAAATACTTTTGGCCCGCCCTACGGGGTTCGAACCTGTAACCTTCAGAATCGGAATCTGATGCTCTATCCAGTTGGGCTAAGGGCGGTTTTGTTACATATAACATATTTATTATATCATACGGACTTGTTGTTTGCAATAGATTTTAAAAAAAATTATCCTGTTTATATTCTCTTCTTTACCTTTCCGCATCTTCAATCTGTAATATTCCACTATGCAAATGAAATCATAAAAACGAAAACACAGAGATCGCTATCATTGCCGATCTCTGTGTTTTACAATCTTTGAAAGGATTTATTCCATTAAGACTCGATTGGCTCAAAATCTGCTGCACCATGTTTGCACAATGGGCAGATGAAATCATCTGGCAATGTGTCTCCCTCATAAATATAGCCGCAGATCTTGCACACAAACCCCTTCTTCCCTTCTGTCTGGGGCTTTGGTTTCACATTTTCCTGATAATACGTGTATGTCATGGTCGGCTTATCGCTGAGCACACGGGACTCTGTTACACTGCAAATAAACATTCCATGCGTGTCCAAATCCACATACTGTTCTACTTTGAGGGACATCACCGCATTGACATACCGATCCAAAACGACAAGGCCGTTATCCGTCCGGCGCAATTCCTTTCCGGCGAACTTGTCCGCGGTTCTTCCGCTTTGGAATCCGAAGTTCTGAAAGACTTCGAATGGAGCTGAAACAGACAAACAATTGACGTTCATCTGTCCCGTTTGTTTGATAATATGATGGGAATAATTTTGTTTGTTAATGGTAACTGCGACGCGATTGGGCGTGTCGGTTACTTGGGTCACCGTATTCACAATTAAACCGTTGTCACGTTTGCCGTCGTTGGAGGTAACGACATACAAACCGTAACCAATGTTGAACAACGCGCGGAAATCTTGTTTATTGGCAAGTTCATCAGACAATCCAATATAATTCTTGCACAATTCATCCGCCAATGCCTCAATTTGTTGTGCGTTTGCATCATTCATGGCACTGTGCAGTGTTACGGTATTGGAGGCGAATGAGAGGTTTGGAGATTTTTCCAGCATACTGCGCATGACTTTTGCTGCCATCGGTGCCCAGGTACCGTTTTCCATCAGCGCTACGGTCCGTTTCTGATAATTGCGCTCTGTCAAATGTTCAATAAATGTGCGCATGAACGGAAAAATATCAGAATTGTAAGTCGTTGTTGCCAGAACCAGCGTACCATATCGAAATGCATCTTCGACGGCTTCTGCCATATCGCAGCGTGCCAAATCATGCACTTCCACTTTCGGACAACCCTTCTTTTTCAAACTTTCCACCAAACATTGAACTGCTTTTTTTGTGTTGCCGTAGACGGATGTGTATGCCACAACGATACCATCGCCTTCGACGCGGTACGATGACCAGATGTCATATAAATTAAGGTAATAAGACAAATTTTCCTCTAACACAGGACCGTGCAGCGGGCAAATTGTTTGGATGTCCAAAGTTGCCGCTTTTTTCAGTAATGCTTGTACCTGCGCACCGTATTTTCCCACAATACCAAAGTAGTAACGGCGCGCTTCACACGTCCAATCCTCATCTGCGTCTAAAGCGCCGAATTTTCCGAAACCATCGGCGGAAAACAAAACTTTAGAGGTACTGTCATAGGTCACCATAACCTCCGGCCAGTGAACCATCGGAGCAAACACAAAATGGAATGTATGCTTTCCGGTGCATAGTGTTTCCCCGTCTTTTACCACGACAAAACGTTCGTCATCAGCGGAAAACTGATTGAAAAACTGTAGCAAAAATTTCAGGGTTTTTGCATTGACTACAATTTTTGCATCCGGATAAGCATTCATAAAATGAGCAATGTTGGCTGAATGATCCGGTTCCATATGCTGTACCACCAGATATGTGGGAAGCTTATTACCAAGCACATCTGATAGTTGGTCGAGCCACTCATGTGTAAAGCGCGCATCCACGGTGTCAAAGACAGCAATCTGTTCATCCATCACGACATAGGAATTGTACGCCATGCCGTTGGGCACTGCATACTGCCCCTCAAACAAATCAATTTGGTGATCGTTGACCCCCACATAATAGATATTATCTTTGATTTCTCTCATAACGATACCTTTCCATGTGATTAAATTTGATCATTTTCACGGAGATTATACCATATACATTCGCGAAAATCAAGGTATCCCTTCCTAAAAAAGTTCTTTTCCGTGCTTTCGTATCCTTTTTCCGTCTTTGTCAATATGATATTGTCAGGTTTGTATTGAACAATGGTATTTTGAGCGCTTCTTCGTAAAAATATAGCAAGTGAAGTTATATACCATTCATCCGAAAGATAAAAAATCCGTTGCCATTGCGGAATGTGAAAAAATATGGTAAGATAAATAAATCAAACAAAGAAAAACGGTTCGAGCCGTGAGAGGATACCGCAAGCAATGGAACTGACTGATATCCGCGTAGTGAAATCATTGATGGAATCGCATGGGATACGTTTCCAAAAAAAATTCGGACAAAATTTTTTGATAAACAAAAAAATCGTATCCGATATCGCCGAAAACTGCGGCGCAAAACCGGTGGATGGCATATTAGAAATTGGACCGGGAATTGGTGTGTTAACTGCCCAATTGTGTCAACGTTACCGGCGCGTTGTTGGAATTGAGATTGACAAAAACTTAATTCCCGTACTTCATGAAACACTTTCTGCATACGACAACGTGAACATTATTTGTCAGGATGTGATGAAAACAGATTTGAAAGCGCTTCTGAAAACAGAATTTTCGGGAATGCGTGTCAGCGTTTGCGCCAATCTGCCATACTATATTACCACGCCGATCTTGATGCAACTGTTTGAATCGGAACTGCCGTTTTCACATATCACTGTCATGGTACAGCGCGAGGTGGCAGATCGACTTTGTGCCGCTCCCGGCACAGCGGATTACGGCGCGATTACCGCCGCCGTTTCCTATTATGCCAAACCACGTCGCTTATTTACCGTTTCCCGCGGCAATTTTATGCCACCGCCACACGTAGATTCTGCCGTGGTACGGTGTGATTTGTATGATACGCCGCCGGTAAGAGTAAAAGACAAACAAACGCTGTTTTGCGTGATTCGTGCTGCATTTGCACAGCGCAGAAAAACGCTGTGTAACGCACTTGCATCAGCATTTCCCGACTTTGACAAAGAAACCATTGCAGCGCTTCTAATCAAACAAAATATTCCCCCGCAAACACGCGGTGAGACTTTGGATCTCATGGCATTTTCTCGTATTGCGGATGCTTTGTTCGTAGCCGCAAACAACGATAAATGAGATCATCAAAACAAATTCTTGCGGCAAGAGGAATAAAAAAAGAAAAATCGGAAATATGTAATAATGTGATATAATTTGTTAAAAAACAATCAAACAATCAGATTTTGCTTGCAAAGAAAAAAGATTTTTGTTATACTATATTTGTGGATTTTTGGCAAATATTACTTGATCAACTATCCGAAATATAGCAAAGGAGTAACGGACATGACCAACAATAAATACGTTCTTGATTGGATCAATGAGATGGCCGATCTCGTGAAACCCGGCAATATCGTTTGGATCGACGGTTCCAAGGAACAGATTGAAGCATTGCGGAAAGAAGCTTGTGAAACCGGAGAAATGATCAAACTGAACCAGGATCTTCTTCCGGGCTGTTATCTGCACAGAACGGCTGTGAACGACGTTGCACGTGTAGAAGATAGAACCTTTATTTGTACCAGAAAAAAAGAAGACGCCGGCAACATCAACAACTGGATGGATCCGGTGGAATGTTATTCTAAACTCAAAAAACTCTATAACGGCTCTTACAAAGGCAAAACGATGTACGTCATTCCCTATTCTATGGGTGTGGTGGGTTCAGAATTTGCAAAAATTGGTATCGAGCTGACTGATTCCATTTATGTTGTGCTGAACATGGTAATCATGACCCGTGTCGGCAAAAATGTGATTGACGCATTGGGCGACAGCCCGGACTTTGTAAAAGGTCTGCATGCCAAAGCTGACTTGAGCGCAGAAAACCGCTATATCTGCCATTTTCCCGAGGACAATACAATCTGGTCTGTCAACTCTGGTTACGGCGGCAATGTGTTGTTGGGTAAAAAGTGTTTTGCGCTTCGCATTGCTTCTTATTTGGGCAAAAAAGAAGGCTGGATGGCAGAACATATGCTCATTGTGGGAATCGAATCTCCCGATGGCGATATCAAATATATCTCTGCTGCATTTCCGTCCGCTTGCGGAAAGACAAACTTGGCAATGCTGATCCCGCCGGGAATTTATCGCAAAAAAGGTTACAAAGTGTGGTGTGTCGGTGACGATATCGCTTGGTTGCGTGTCGGTAAAGACGGCCGCTTGTGGGCAGTCAACCCCGAAAACGGTTTCTTCGGCGTTGCGCCCGGTACCAATGAACATTCCAATCCGAATGCATTGGCCACCACCAAAAAAGATTGTATCTTTACCAACGTTTGCCACGATTTGGACAACAACACCGTGTGGTGGGAAGGCCTCAACGACAATCCGCCTAAAAATGCCCTCAACTGGCGCGGCGAAAAATGGGATTACACAAAGTACGACAAGAACGACAAAGTCGGAACTTCCGGTGCCCATCCCAACTCTCGTTTTACCGCGGTTGCAGAGAACTGCCCTTGCATTTCTTCTGAATTTAACAACCCGAAAGGCGTTCCGATCTCTGCTATCATTTTTGGCGGCAGACGTGCAAAAACTGCACCGCTGGTGTATCAGTCACGTGATTGGCAGCACGGTACATTCGTCGGTTCTATTATGGCTTCCGAAACAACCGCTGCTGCCGCCGGCGCTGTCGGCGTTGTAAGACGTGACCCCATGGCGATGCGTCCGTTTGTCGGTTATGATATGGGCGACTATTTCGCACATTGGCTTGAAATGGGTAAAAAGATCCCCAACCCGCCGAAGATTTTCCATGTCAACTGGTTCCGTACCGATGATGAAGGTCACTTCATCTGGCCGGGATTCGGCGAAAACATGCGTGTGCTGATGTGGATTTTGGCACGTTGCGAAGGCAAGGTTGACGCTGTTGAAACAGCGATTGGCTATCTGCCCAAACCGGAAGACATCAACATTGAAGGTCTTGATCTTGATCTTGACGTTATGAAAGAACTGTTGACGGTTGATCATGATGCATGGTTAAGTGATGTCGAAAACATCAAAGACTTTTACAAACAGGTCGGCGACCGCGTACCGCAGGAGCTGTACGATGAACTGGCAATGTTGGAAACAAATTTGAAAAAATAACCCGTTGGCACAGCTGCCGCAAACAATCAGAAAATGGGCGATTCGGTTCGCCCATTTTCTTATATTCATTCAAAAATCCGGTAAGTTTTCCAGTCAGGAGCGATTTTATGTCAAAACATACTGCTTATCAACCGCCAACCAAAAGCAATAAAGGAAATGCCGATTCGGAAACGGAAGATCTGGTTTCAAAAAACAAAAATACAAATTTGCATTTCTCACCGTCTCATCGCCCTGCGGCGTTTCGTTATCATCCCATCGTATTTCTGTTTGAAAGAACTTATTGTATTATGTTGTGGGAAAATTTTCCTATGACTGTAAGTGTCGAAATCAATGGTCAAATATTTTATGATGATACATGCGGTGTTCTTTGTTCAAGTTCGCCGATACATAAAATACTGGTACCCATGGAGCAGCTTGACGCCGCAGGTTCTTATACCATTTCCTATAAAATGGTGATCAAGCGTGTTCCTGCATTTACGGAAATATCCCCCGATAACCGCATCATCTATCCGTTTTTTCCTCTTCCCAAGGGTGATTCCTTCACACTCTGCCAAATCAGCGACTCACATGCACATGATCGACTGGCAGTTTCAGCAGCCTCTTATCGCCCCTTCGATTTATTGATTTTATCGGGAGATCTCCAAAATGAAATACAAACGACGGAAGATTATGCGCATATGTACCGTATTGCATCGGCTTTGACGCACGGCAGATTACCCGTGCTTTACGCGCGCGGAAATCACGATTGCAGAGGTGCGGCGGCTGAAAAAATCGCAGAATTTACACCTGCTTTGCCTACACGTGCATATTACTTCTCACAGCTTTCGAACATTTCTTTTTTGGTGCTTGACTGCGGTGAAGATAAACCGGACGATCATGCTGAATATGGCGGAACTGTCTGTTTTTCTGCTTATCGTGAAAAACAGTCGGTATATCTTCATGCGCTGTTTGATCATGCCGTGCCTGATACTTCAAAGTATCGCATTTTAATTTCTCATACCCCCTTTTCGTATACGGATCATCCCCCTTTCGATATCGAACAAGAACGCTATGCGCAATGGCTTGCGCTGCTCAAAGCACACTATGCGCCGCATATTATGATTTGCGGCCACTTGCATCAAGCGCAATTTTCACCGATTGGCGGTACCCTTGACTCCAAAGGACAAATTTGCCCGGTTGTAATTGGCTGCGATTCGCCCGGGCACTCCCCGGACGGAAATAAAATGTCTGTCTGCTATTACCGATTTACCAAAAATACAATCGAAATAGAGTTGGTTGACCAAGACGGAAAAAGAACATTTCTTTCAACGGTGGAAATCTGATTTCGTTAAATTTTTATCATTACGTACTTCTTGACGTTTGATTGATAAAGCAATTGTATAATCTCCCCTGCATTTGATACAAATTATATCCTAACCGAACAGGAGATACCATATGCTTCAACTGAAAAAAATCAAAAAAATTTACCAAATCGGTGAAACAAAGGCAACGGCATTGGATGATGTCAGCCTTGCATTCCGAAAAAGTGAATTTGTGTGCGTTTTGGGGCATTCCGGCTGCGGAAAAACGACACTGCTGAATATCATTGGCGGACTGGATCAATATACCAGCGGCGATTTATTGATTAACGGTGTTTCAACCAAACAATACAATGACAATGACTGGGATACTTACCGCAATCACTCTATCGGTTTTGTCTTTCAAAATTACAATTTAATTCCGCATCAAACGGTGCTTGCCAATGTGGAATTGGCGCTGACGCTTTCCGGCGTTTCCAAAAAAGAACGACGCTTACGCGCCACAGAAGTCCTCAAACGTGTCGGGCTGGGCGATCACTTGCACAAAAAACCGAATCAAATGTCCGGCGGTCAGATGCAGCGCGTAGCAATTGCGCGCGCGTTGGTCAATGACCCGGATATTTTGTTGGCAGACGAACCAACCGGCGCACTCGATTCCGAAACCAGCGTCCAAGTCATGGATATCTTAAAAGAGATTTCCAAGGACAAATTGATCATCATGGTTACACACAATCCGGATCTTGCTGAAAAATATGCCACACGTACCATACGCATTTTGGACGGACATATCACAAACGATTCTGCGCCTTTTTCTCCTGAAATCTCACAATTGACAAACACACAGGGACAGACGGACACAGTAAATACAGTAAATAATGATCGTCATACCAATATTGCAAATCAAAAAGCTGTTTCTAAACCTGCAAAACGCTCCATGCGTTTTACAACTGCTCTTTCCTTGTCATTAAACAATCTGATGACGAAAAAGGGGCGCACGATTTTAACTTCATTTGCCGGATCCATCGGAATTATCGGAATTGCCCTGATTCTCTCTGTTTCTACCGGGGTCCAGGCCTATATCAATCGCGTGCAAGAAGATACACTTTCTTCTTATCCCATTACCATCAATGCAGAAGAAGTGAATTTAGGAAGTTTAATCACAACTTTGATGCAAACAACGAATGAAAACAGCGACGTACAACATCCAAATGATGCGATTTATGAAAATCAAATTATTGCTGAGCTCTCAAATGCTTTTAACTCTGCGGACGAAAATCAAAACGATCTTGTTTCTTTCCGTCAATATATCGAGGATAATCGAGATCGATTCGAACAATATTCCAGCGCTATCACATATCGCTATGATTTCAACAAGAATATCTATACAACAGACGAAGAAGGCAATGTAGTCAAAAGCGACATCAACGATTTGATGTCAGAATTGAATGGAACTTCCTCCATGGATGCCGTCAATCAAAACAATACAATGAAATCCCTATCGATGAATAATATGGACATTTGGGAAGAATTGTTAAGCGGTCAAAACGGCGAGATCGTCAATGATTTACTCAAAGATCAATATGACGTCGTTTGGGGCGATTGGCCAAAAGCTTATAATGAAATCGTGTTGGTCGTCAATGAACATAACGAGCTGAGCGATCTTACCCTTTCTGCACTCGGTCTTCGATCCAAAGAAGAACTGATCGAATCCTACCGTGCAGCGCAGCGAGGTGAACAAATCGATACTTCTCAAGTACGTCAATGGAGCTATGACGAGATCGGTGAGAAAACATTTGAAATCATTCTGTCCGCTGACCTATACAGACAACAAAGTGACGGAACCTATGTGAATATCAGTGAAACAGAACTGGGGCTGGAGTCATTGTATCAGGATTCTTCCATCACCATTCCGCTAAAAGTCGTTGGAATTCTGAGACCCAATGAAGATGCTGCTGCCAATATGATTTCCGGATCTATCGGTTATACTTCTGCGCTCACAGAGGAAGTCATTCGACGTACACAAGAACATCCTTTGGTGCAGGCACAATTGAGCGATCCCGCCACAGATGTTCTAACGGGTATGAAATTTGAATCACCGGAGGATTCACAACTGAGCGATGAAGAAAAAGCCGCGCGTGTAACACAATATATCCAATCGCTGACGGTTGAGCAAAAGGCAAAATGGTACACCGATCTTTGTACAGAGCCATCCGATGATGAAGTGGAACAATATGTGAATCAGATGCTTGCAAATACGGATGCTGAACAACTCAGTGAGATGCTATTAAAAAATTTTTCCGAACAAATCGACATGCAGACAGCACAGTCCTATCTCGCATCCATGGACGAGGAGAGTAAAGAAAAATATGCGCGAGAATTTCTGACAAAGGAATATACGGAACGGTACGCGCAGCAAGCACAAGAAAAACTGCAACAGCTTTCAACGGAAGAATTGGCCGCTGCACTGGATGCAATGCCCCTAACCACGCAGCGAGCTGCCGAGCTCTTTTCACGTACCCTTTCCTCTTCCACATATCAAGAGAATCTTGAAGCACTTGGATATGTTCAACAAGACGCCCCGGATGGTATCAACTTTTATGCCACAACATTTGAAAACAAAGATGCACTCGCAGATTTGATTCAAGAATACAATGAACAAAATGCAGATGATGAAAGCAAACAAATAACATATACGGATTATGTTGCACTACTAATGTCTTCCATTACAACCATCATCAATGCCATTTCCTATGTGCTCATTGCTTTTGTAGCCATCTCTTTGATTGTTTCTTCTATCATGATTGGCATTATCACTTATATTTCCGTTCTGGAACGAACCAAAGAAATCGGTATTCTACGCGCCATCGGTGCCTCCAAAAAAGATATCTCTCGTGTATTTAACGCGGAAACATTGATTGTCGGTTTTTCTTCCGGTATGATGGGAATACTGATATCGCTTTTGATATTGTTACCAATCAATGCCATATTGCATTACTTCACTGGAATAGCCTCCTTAAGTGCGCAGCTTCCCGTCGGTGGCGCCATCATTTTGGTGCTGATTAGTATGCTCATGACTCTCATAGCCGGATTGATTCCGTCTTCCATGGCAGCAAAAAAGGACCCGGTAGAAGCATTGCGTACCGAGTAATGCACATTTGCTTTTATCAATACAATACTAAAAAGTCGCCCGATACAACAAGTATCGGGCGACTTTTTTATTACATTTGTTTGCGCAATTTTTCCAAAGCGACCTTTTCCAAGCGTGAAACCTGCGCCTGTGAAATACCGATTTGTTCCGCTATTTCCATTTGTGTTCGTCCGGAATAATAGCGCATACCGATAATTTTCTTTTCCCGTTCGTTCAGCTTTTTCATCGCCTCCCGAAGCGCAATCCCCTCCAGCCAATGCTCGTCCGTGTTCCCCACGTCGCTGATTTGATCCATCACCGCGATAGAATCACCGCCATCGTTGTAAATGGGTTCGTAAAGTGATATCGGTTCTACAATGGCTTCCAATGCATTGGATACCGCGGCAGGAGAAACATCCAGCGCCTGGGCAATCTGTTCGATCATCGGTTCCTTGCCCTGCTCTCGGCACAGCTCTTCTTTTTTCTGCAGTGCACGGTATGCAAGGTCACGAACACCGCGAGAAACCCGAATTGCATTGTTGTCTCGAATATATCGGCGAATCTCACCGATAATCATGGGAACGGCATACGTTGATAACTGTACACCCGCATGAATATCAAAATGATCGATGGCTTTCATCAGCCCCAAACACCCGATTTGAAACAAATCATCCGGATTTTCTCCTCTTCCGGCAAATCGTTGGACAATGCTTAAAACCAGACGCAAATTGCCATCGATCAGTTTTTGCCGTGCGGTGGGATCCCCTTCTTTCATTCGTTTCAAATATTCTTCTTTTTCTTTGGCGCTCAATGTTTTCAGGTGCGCGGTGTCCACACCGCTGATCTCAACTTTTGAATAATATCCGTACCCCATTGTCATACCATCCGTTTCTCACGATTCTTTGGTATTTAGAGTATCGGAAAACAAAAAAACAAATATGCAGCAATCGATCAACTGGAGAAAACTACCTATCCAAATGTCGTCCGGACGCAAAATACGGTATTTGTTCCTCTAATAGCACATGGCCGGCGCGCATCTGCGGATCTGCATAGAAGGCTTTTTCAAATGGGCGATTGCAAAGTAGATTGCAAATGGCACAAAGGATCATGCCCTGGTGGTGGGACATATAATTTTGCACCGGATGCGGTACTGTGGAATTACAATCCAACGCATCATAATATCCAAAGTCATCATATACACCATGTTTTTGTAAATGGCGTAAATTATCCAAATGGCGATGAAACGCATGACCACCTCCGAATTGTGCCATCAAAAACGTCGAGTAAGGTGAAACGACTCGACCGTTTTCTTGGGCACCGGCAATGGCCAAAGCAGGTACACCAAATGCATGATACTGATAATTTTTCAAATGATCAAACATATCATAGGCGCTTTCTGAAATGCCGTAAACACGGTCTTTTTTCAAACACCGATCCAAAATTTGTTGATGCTGCGCAAAACGCAAAGACTCGTACAAAAAGGAACCAGGAGCGGCGCCAAACCATAGCTGCGGCATAAAATATTCAAACGTTGTACCGGTCCAAGAAAGCATGCCGAAATGACGATCCAATTCACTGATGACACGAGACAAAGTCTCCCAATGTTCTGCCGGAACTTCACCGCGTGCCACAGCAATATAACTGGCCGTTCGCGCTTCACTCATATATAAATCAAAATCATTGTCCGTAAACGTATCCGTTCGCGGGAAATAACCGATGGCAAACAGTTTGCTTTCTTTGCGATAAAAACGCGACAAGTCCGTATTGTGCGCAAGTATTTCCAGGCGTGTTTGTAAATCTTCTCGTTGCCCAAGCACATAGAAATGTTGGCGCAAAATGATGAGGGCTGCAAGATAATTTCCACTATCTACCAAAGAGATATAAGGGGTGCCGCACACTTGGAGTGTCGCTGTGTCAAACCAATTATACAAATGCCCATTCCATTTCGGAAGACGATCAATGGTATCCAACGCATTTGTAATGCGTGCTTCAAAGGTGCGTTGGTCAATCAAGCGCAAATGCCATGCGCCAAGAATACTCAGAAGATACATCCCCACGTTGGTGGGGGATGTAATACGTGCAACACGAGGTGTGGGAATCATCTGTAGATTGTCCGGTGGCAAAAAATTAGTATCCTTACCAACGATTTGCTCATAATACGCCCATGTGTGCTTGGCAGTATCCAAAAGCGTCTCTCGTTGATTTTGATCGGATAAGGTTGTATCCTGTTGCGTTTCACATGGACGACTGTACACAAATTCTACCAATGGCGCTGATAAAAATAGCGTGGCCAAAAAACATCCCACCGGACTTTTCGTGACGACAAATACCACTGCCGCTAAAAGACAAGGAAACATTGTTAAAACGAAATAACGTAAACTTCCCTTTTTCCCCATGTGCCGTTCTGTTTCCCCGGCTGTGGCCCATTGCAGGCAATGACGGTGTGACACATGTGCCCGGTACCATCCTTTTACCGCCGCCACTCCGGCACAAAACGCCGTATATGGAAGTGTCATAATATCTGCCAAAGCAGAAACAATCGTACGTGACAACGGATGAAAAACAGCGCCATATAATCTTCTGGCACTTTGCGAACGAATGCTGATCTCTGTTGCTGCTAACAGTTTTGGGAAAATATATAACACCAAAGGAAGAAACGCGGTCCATGGGCGAAGATATAGCAATATCGTACACAAAAGAAAAACAAATGTCGGGAACAGCTCGGATGCAATGTTTTTACGCAGAACCACACGTAGATACTTGGCATTTGCGCCACGTACCAACCCAACACTCTGTACATCTCCACGAATCCATCGCATTTGTCGTTTTTGTTGTGAAAGAATGTTAGAGGGGACGGCATCACTTAGGTCAACATCTCCCACATATCCGCAGCGCAAAAGCGCGCCCTCCAAAAAGTCATGGCTAAGAATGCGGTTTTCGTCAAAAGCATCTGGCATAATACAAGCAAACATTGTTAAGTCAAGCAGTCCCTTTCCGCAAAAGATACCGATTCCTTCTTGCGCCATATGAAGAGAAAACTCTGCTGTATGATACACGCGATTGCCTCCAAACCCCTCACTTCGTTTCGAAAACGGCGTTGCCATCACAGAGGAAAGTGTTGGAACAACATTGGGCTGAAAAACGCCATATCCGGAAACAACGCACGTTTTTAAGGCATCTGTTTTGGCGCGATTGGTTGGAAACAATGCCGTTGCCACCAATTTTTTGATATCCCCATATCCGACTTCCGTATCTACATCCAACGTCATCAGATATTTTATTCCGTACAAAAAATCAGATCTGCCACACAACACCTTTATTGTTTGTTGTTTCTGTTTTTCATGATTTTGTGTTGCCAAAAGAAATTCAGACAATTGAATCAAAGCTCCGCGTTTTCGTTCCCACCCCATATAAATTTGTTCGATGGGATTGTAGACGGGAGCACGGAAAAACAAATAAAAATCTGTTTGATATTTTTCCGAAAGTTCCGCAATCCCCTTTTGCCATGCGAGAATACGAACATCTGTTTGATCACCAAATGTCTTGCTTTCCGGTAAATCTATCAGAACCCCAAACCGGCACTCTTCTTCGCGATTACGCAAATAATTGTCTTCTAATCGTCTAATATCCTGTACCACATCCGTTGATGAAGCGATTGTTGCGACGACACACAACGTACGTCCCTCTTTTGGTATACAAGACAGCTCATAGCGTGGCAAAATATCCGCACCATAGCGCTTTGCAAGAAGACGATACACCAACGGCTCTGTTATAAATGGTACAAGCACCAGGCAAAAAAGCGGTAGTACGGTTTTCATAAGAAGCGCCAGAATCGAAAAAACACATACAAATAAAATACCGATGCACCACTGCAATATCACAGACCATATACGGCAGTCAGCATGCCCATATTGCATCAAAACGGTACCGATATCTTCCTTTTGATCTGTTCCCTCCCCATACGCACGATCGACCAACAGCTCCGCAGCAGCCTCACGGGAAAGATGGTGCCGGCGCGCATAACGATAAAGACGACGACGATACAACATTTTTGTATCAGCATCTGCTTTTAGATAATTTTCTGTGGGGTCACGCTGCAGACATTTTTCTACAGGTGAGAGAACTTGATATATTTCTTCAAATTGTGTATATCGCAGTGTAAATAAAAAACGCATGTATTGTTCGCGTGCTCCATCTGACGTATCAGCAGAACAGTAACGGAAAAATGAAAATAACACGCACAATGGTAAAAATAACTGTGCTTCCGATTCCGACAGCCTGCCTGACGTGGCACGGCACAAATTTTGAAAATGTGGTAACAAAGCATCCAGCGTTGGCGCTTGTTCTCTTTCACATATTTCTTTGAAAAATTTCATCAAGCGTATTTCACCATTGTTTTCCCGCGGCAAAGGCGGAACATGGGGCAATGATTTCAACGCTTGCAAAGCCATTGGATAGACAATTACAAACCCGTCCAGCGCTCGACACTTTTGAGCTGCATAACGAATTCGATGCCGTGCTGTGGCGATAAATCGTTTTTCACTGCACAAATCTTTGTGCTTCCAAAAAAATAAGTGCATAGAATCCTCCAAAGAAAATTCGATACACTTATTTTTGTAATCAAATATAAAAAATATTCAACTTAAGAAAGCGGCAACAATAACTGTGGATCATCTTTCAGAAAATGGGAGCGAAATTGTTTTGAAAATGTCGGATCCATCATACTGCCGGCCGTTTGTGCAGCAACAATTGATACGTTTCGAGAATTTCGGGAGAGATCGGGCGTATATACTTCTTTGATTTTTGGGCCGTGTATTCCGAAAAGAATGACATCAGCACGATCGATATATGATTGAAAGTAATCAGCGTGATCGTTTTCTTGATATGCAGGTGGCAACCACAACAATAATTTTTGATTTGTTGTTAGCGTCACCATCATTTGTTTTTGTACAGAACGATTAAGATAACCACAGAAAACCACACGAATATCAATATTTTCAAACGAAATGGTTTGTGGTGCATCACTTTCTACTGTTTTGTTCTTTTCTAAAGCAGATGTTTCGCCTGACATTGATGTAGAACCAAGCACATTTTCAGACAACGGTTCCAGTGTGTCATCAAAGAAGCAAACATCTGTCCGAATCAAAGATAAAGATTCTATGATTTGTTGTGTCATATCTGATTCTTCTTTCGTTTTGGGTGTTGGAAGAAAAACAGTACGCACATATACACGCTGACACAGACGCGGCAATGACGAAACATAGCGTTGATGCAGATGCGTCAAAATGAGCGTATCAATTTCCGTATACCAAGTCGATAACGCATGATCTGCACTCAGGGACAAACGACGATAAGTCCCTGTCGATTGATCAATCAAACAAAGGCGATCGTTTACCCCAATCGCCAACGCCTCATTGCCACTTTCGTCGTGATAATACCGCACTTGCGGTAAATCCGCACGCGCCGTTTGAAATACAAATAGGCAAACGGCGAAAAGCAAACAAACCGTACCTGCACCGACATAGGGCACAAACCACTTGCGAAATTTATAAAAGCAAAGAACAGTAAGAAACAACGCAATCAAAAAGATCGGAAGAACAAATGGATAACGCAGAGAAATCAGAGAATTTGGTAAATCGGCAAGTAACGTAATATACCGTGTCAAATCACATGCTAAACCAACAACCCAAGCAAAACACGAACCAAGCACCGGCACACTGCCCAGAAATAAAAGCAACGGTGAGAAATACATCAATAGCGTAACTGGCAGCAAAATCAAAAGATTGGAAAGAGGCGAGAGAATGGACAATTCATGAAATTGAAAATAAATGACAGGAACAGTAAATACCACTGCCGAAAATGTATTGGCAATGGTCGTTGGTAAAAGAGAAAATATTCGGAAAAAGATGTTGTGATATGGAAACCGTCTTTTGAAGAAATTGGAAAACAACTGACCCATGGTCAATAGGCCAAGTGTCGAAAGAAACGAAAGCTGTAAACCGATATCAAATGCGGAAAGGGGCGAAACAACACAAATCAGAAATGACGCGGCAAACAAGGAAGTAACGCCATCCGGTTTTCCGCGAACAAAATAACCGATATAAAACAGGATCAGCATAATCCCGGAACGTACAACAGATGATGAAAAACCAACAATCCCCATAAACAAAATGACAAATACAATTGCTATGGCATAACGCAAGTGCTTTGGCAAACGAAGCAATTCCAGTAGTGAAATCAACCCACCAATGATAATAGACAAATGCATACCACTGACAGATAAGACATGCGAGATACCCATCCGTCGAAAATCACGATTCAATACGGGATCCAGGTCTTCCCGATCACCGAGAAGAATTGCGGATGTCAGCGTCGCATCTTCATTCGATAAGAATTGATGAAAGCGTTGTTCAAAATAAAGACGCATATCAACAAAAACAGCCGTAAACGGACGTTTTCCATTTCCTAAAATTGCTTGAGCTGCCTCTGAAGAAAGTATCAGTGTTCCCAGGCACTGATCTGCAAGCATCCAATAGGTATCTTCCGCCTTTTCCTCAGAAGATAACGGTAATATCGTTCCTTCGAGTGATACAATTTGATAAGGTGCAACACCCGCAGAGAACGGTGCTTCCACTTGCAGATAAAACGAACATGGTTTCTCTTCCATCTCCGACACGTGTACACGATAGTAGGTAGAATAAACTGCCTCAAAGCTTACCTCTTCAACCGTTCCCGTTATGTGGACGGTTTGATCGGCAAAATGGGTCAGTTGACGATCATATTTCTGAAATGTTAGATCAATCGCTGCACATCCGCCAATCGATGACAAAACACATAGCAGCAAACAAATGACAGTTCTGCGCGGAATCTTACACAAAATGACACATCCCACAAGTGCACAAAACAATATAACGCCCCAGAAAGCACCGAGAATACCAAGAGCCAAAGAAGCACAGAAAAAGGAGAAGAACAACGCGATGAAATAAGATAATGCCATTGCAACCAGTGGCCGTTTTATCTCCAGTTTCATCGGTGTCATCTCCCTTGATACTGATTGCGTGGGGGGGGATCATAAGTGAAAAAAGGAAATTGTAGCTGTTCACTTGGATGTGGGTGCAACCGTGTGCAGCATTTCTCTTGCCGTTTGCCGCACACTGTTGGTGATATGAATTCCTCCCAAAATTCTGGAAAGCTCCTCTATGCGCCCCGACTCGTCCAGCAACTGCACCTGTGTTGTTGTTCTTCCATCTTCTTCTTTTTTGGAGATCAAATAATGTGCATCCGCCAACGCGGCAATTTGCGCAGCATGTGTCACACACAACACTTGGCACCCCTGTTGGGCAAGCTGTTTCATTTTCAATCCTATTTTTTGTGAAGTTTTACCGGAAACCCCGGTATCCACTTCATCAAAAATCATGGTCCGAGAATCTTCTTTGTTCAATACGCATTTTGCCGCAAGCATAACACGTGACAATTCCCCGCCTGAAGCGACTTTGTCGATCGGCTTGAGCGGCTCACCGGGATTGGTGGAAATCAAAAATTGCACACGATCCGTCCCGCTGGCGTTAAAAATAGGATGCCCTTTTTCATCACAATCCGGCTCAACAAGAACAGAAAAACGTACTTTTTCCATATCCAAATACGCAAGTTCGCGCATCATTTCTTCCGAAAGAATTTTGCCGTACTTCACACGTGCCTGCGTCAATTGTTTTGCCATCGCAAGCGCCTGTGTACCGATTTCTTTGTATTGTTGTTTCAACTGCTTGATGTCCGTTTCGCCCAGTTGCATCGACTGCAATTGTTGTTCACACTGTTCCCGAAATGCAAGTACTTGTGAAATATCAGCGCCGTATTTCTTTTTCAGTCGTGCAAATTCGCCCAAACGCGCTTCGATTTCGTCCAATCGTTGCTGAGAAGGCACTTCGCTCTCACCTTCATCTAAGGAAAGAACACTTTGCATAATATCTTCTAATTCAATGCGGCATGCGCCCAGGCGCTGTAACTCCCCGGACAAGGAAGGATAAACCTCCAATAACTGCGTTATGGATGTTTCCGCCTGCCCCAACAACGTGCAAATGTCTTCTTCTTGGGTCGGCATCCAAGCATTTCGCACCACTTCAAAACAGTGTTCAATCTTCTCAGCGTTTTGAATCTTTGTTTTTTCAGATAATAATTCTTCTTCTTCCCCGACCTTCGGCTTTACCGCATCTATTTCTGAAATCTGGTAACGCAAGAGGTCGGCACGACGTGCGTTTTCTTTTTCGTCTCGATTGTGTGCATTGATTTTTGTTTTGATGGCACATAATTGCTCATATTTTTCACGATACGCATTGCATTGTGTCGTCAGTTGTGCGTAGTCATCCAAAAAGGCCAAATGGTTTTCCTGCGCCAAAAACAAAAGATTGTCATTCTGCCCATGTATTTGCAAAAGACCCGCTGCAATGTCACGCAGCAGTGCAACACTGATATTGCGACCATTACATTTGACGCTGTTCTTCCCCTCCAGATATACAGTACGGCTCAACATCACCGTATCATCATCTATTTGACCGCAGTCAGCGTCGGCAATCAGTTGCAAAACTTGTTTGGGACAGTGTTCAAATACAGCTTGCACCGTTGCCATATGTTCTCCACTGCGAATGACATCTCGTCCGCTGCGCGCACCGCACAAGAGGCTCAAAGCATCAATAATAATGGATTTTCCCGCACCCGTTTCTCCAGTCATCACGCTGAATCCATTCGAAAAATCGAGATCCAGTTGCTTGATAATCGCGATATTTTCAATATGTAAAGATGTCAGCATAAATCATTTTCTCCACTTGTAAATTCTCGCCATAGACACGTTTGACTTTAGCGGAACATGACTTTCTGTCCGGTTATTTAACATATTTTTTGTAATCATTGCAGAAGTGCTGTGCACTTTCCTTGGTGCGCATCACCACAAAAATATTGTCGTCCCCGGCAACACTTCCCACAATTTGCGGCACGTGCATGGCATCAATTGCAGCCGCCGCCGCCTGCGCCATACCGGAATACGTACGAAGTACGACGATATTCTCCGCATAGTCAACGGAAACAATCGTTTCTTTCAAAATACTTTTGAATTTCATGACGGTTTTCGTTCCGGTCTGACCGGAAACAGCATATTTGTATCCACCGTTCTTGGTGGCGACTTTGATCAGCTGTAGCTCTTTGATATCCCGAGAGATGGTCGCTTGCGTGACATTCATCCCTTTTTCACGCAGTCGATCTGTCAATTCTTCCTGCGTCTCGATATCATTCTGTTCGATAATCTGAATGATGAGTTCATGTCTTGCTTTTTTCACGTCCAACGCTCCTTGCAAACAGCACATACGATCAAAAAAATATGTCTCGTCAAACATCGTAACGTATGTCACATTTATGGATTCTGCTCGGCAAATTTCCGATTCAATACACTGTAAAAACCGTGTTCCTGAAAACGAACCATTTTCATGACTTGTTCGGAGCGCGTAATACGTACCACGTCCCCATAGATCAGCTTGAAATTTTGCGTACCGTCTACTGTTAAATAGGTGTTGTTTTCCCGCTGACTGACATTTTTAATTTCAATCACGGACCCCGGCGCCACCACCATAGGCCGCGTCATTAAGGAATGTGAACATACCGGGGTGATACACATGCAGTTCATTTTCGGATCAACCACAGGTCCCCCCGCGGACAAAGAATATGCAGTCGACCCTGTCGGCGTTGCAACGATCAGTCCATCGCTGTGATAGTTGCTGATAAAATTTCCATCGCACCGCAATTCAATGTTTACCATGTGCGAAACAGTTCCGTTGGAAACAACACAATCATTGACTGCCGGCGGCATACGGCGAATCACAGCATTGCTGCGACGTACCTGTGCAGAAATCATCATGTGCTTTTCGATCAGATAGGATCCGTTAAACAAACCATGTAATTTGTCCACTTCGTCCGGATCGATTTCGGCCAAATATCCAACCCGACCCATATTGACACCCAAAACAGGAATTTCATGGCCCCGACATCTGCCCGCCGATTTCATAATAGACCCGTCGCCGCCCAAAACAATCATCAAATCAGCTTGATTATATAACTGCTCATCGTCGCAAAATACAACACGATATTTTGAATCAGAAAGGGTGCGTTGAAACCACCGAGAGACCTGCACACGCACCGGATAGGAAGAAAGCACACGTAAAATGGAACATGCCACTGTCAGACGCGTATCTTTATTTTTATTGATAATCAGTGAGATCGTGTCCATCATACGGCTCCTTTTGTTGCAATTGTCCTTGTGATATCATCCATTTGCACCATTGATGCAAAATTGATCAATATTTATCAATATTCATCTACACCGAATTCCTGCGGCTTGATTTCAAAACGTTTTAGCTGCCAAGCCGGATCACCTAAAAGAACCTTTTTTGTAAAAAAAGAAAGATATTCTTCATTTCCATCCCCGCCGCGAATGGGAGAATATGCAAGTCCTGATAAATGCAAACCAACGGCATTGGCAGCATTTATGACATGACAAACAGCGCTTTGTTTTGCCTTTTTGTCTTTCACAATACCGTTTTTACCGATATAATTTGGACCAACTTCAAATTGTGGCTTGATCAATAAAATTAGCGCACCATCATCAGAAAGAATACGTGCAAACGTATCAAATAGCTTGGTCGACGAAAGAAAAGAAACATCGCATACCACCAACGGCACACGCTCTCCCAACTGCGACACATCCAAATACCGTGCATTACATTGCTCCATGCATACCACACGCGTATCTGCACGAAGCTTCGGATGTAGTTGTTCACGTCCGCTGTCAACCGCATAAACACGCGCGGCACCGTGTTGTAACAAGCAATCGGTAAAGCCGCCGGTAGAAGCACCAATATCTGCACAGACAAGGCCTGTTGGATCTACGCCAAACAATTGTAACGCCCGCTCCAGTTTGAGCCCGCCGCGTCCCACATAAGGCAAGACATCATTTACAACCGTAACCTGATCCGAATCGGTTATCGTCTGAGATGGTTTTTGCATTATTTGGCCGTTACATAGGACGACACCTGCCCGAATCAATCGCTGTGCCTTTTGTCTGCTCTCTGCAAGACCAAGCTGTACCATATATTGATCCAGTCTCATCATCCGTCCTCGTACCAAATAAAAAACATCTTTATAATATAAATCGTAACACATTACAGCTTAAGATACAATTACCCAAACAAATCCAACTATATGTAGTATATCATGTTTTTTTAATTTTTTCAACCATACCTATCAAAAACTTTACACTTTACAAAGTGTATTCGAATATTGAAATATTCAAAAAATAAAAATATTTTCTCTTATATCAATTGACATATTTTAAAATATATGATAATATTATATTGCAATTTTTACATATATTTTAATTGCTATATGCTTTATAAGGAGGTCACCATGAAAAAAGTATTATCACTTCTATTATCGGCGTTACTTCTGCTTTCCATTGTACCTTTCTCTTCTCTCACTGTCTGTGCAGATGGGGAATCGATTTTTTGGTATTCAATTCTATCTGATCAAACTGCTGCCATAGTCGACTATGAAGGATACGAAGAAAATGTGACCATTCCCTCTGTGGTCGATGGATATCAGGTTACAATGATTGCTGATGGAGCATTCGAAAATTGCACTTTTACAAATATTTCAATTCCACAAAGCGTTACTTATATAGGTAATAGCGCTTTTGCTAATTGTAGATTTACAAACATTCAATTACCAAATAATCTATTATATCTTGGAGCAAAGGCTTTTTCTTCTTGCATAAATTTAAATAATATTACTATTCCGTCTGGCGTTACCATGCTCTTGGATCAGACGTTTTCAGGTTGTCTATATCTTACCAACGTCTCTATCCCTTCAAGCGTAATCTTATTAGGTAATAGTGTTTTTTCGGGGTGTCATAGTTTACAAGAAATCACCATTCCAGACAGTGTTGTTAGAATTGGAAATAATGCTTTTCGAGAGTGTTATGATTTGCTGTCTGTGCGCCTCCCTTCCAATCTTGAAACGATTGAAGCTTATACATTTTACCATTGCCGTAAGCTCGTGTCTTGTGAATTTCCCAAGCACTTAAAAAGCATAGAATTTGCGGCTTTTGAGCTAACGTCCTTAACAGAAGCCATACTTCCGGAAGGTCTGAATTCTATTGGGAGAAATGCATTTAACTACTCTAATCTTTTCAATATTAGTATTCCAGACAGTGTTGTGAAAATTGGAAGAAACGCATTTAATAGCGATCTATATATACAAAATGAAAGCAATTGGACCAATTATGGAGAATACGATATTTTATATATCGGAAATCATTTGATACAGACAAAAGGGACTCTTCCATCTTCACTGACGATCAGAGATAATATTGTTACCATCGGCTG
>ERZ779861.898-NODE-898-length-37038-cov-3.427061_pt1 | contig 37038 bp, 50 predicted proteins | sample MGYA00511558_ERZ779861 | MGnify/ENA primary metagenome ERZ779861 (study PRJEB29588, sample SAMEA2163432) | human gut metagenome | biome: human gut; feature: human-associated habitat; material: faeces | place: Denmark | collected 2008/2010 ...
TGGAATGCGAAGCCACGGCAAATTCCGTTACTGTTCACGCATGCGTGAACAGTAACTTGACTTGAAGCAAGGCGGGCAGCTAATTTGCTCTGCCTTGTTTTTCTGCCAATATTTGATATACTATAGGTAAAGTAAGAATATTTTCAAAGACCAAAGGCTGTCAATGTAGGTTATAAATAAAAGTTACTATAAATTGAACGATTTAATAAGGAGGACAAAGATGGAACAGGAACTGCTGAAGAATAATTTTGAACGTCACGGATTTAAAACGAGTTTCTTTGATACAAAGAAGGCTGCGTCGGACTATCTGAAAGATCAGATTTCCGGGAAAAAAGTTGCGATAGGCGGAAGTGTGACGGCACAGGAGATGGGACTTTATGAAGCACTTTCCGAGAAAAATGAGGTGATCTGGCACTGGAAAAAGGCAGGGCGCGAGACGCTTATGGAAGCGAGAAGTGCCGAGGTGTACATAACCAGCGCCAATGGTGTTTCCAAAACCGGAGAACTGGTCAATATCGATGGAACCGGAAACCGCGTGTCGCAGACCTTATTCGGACCGGAAAAAGTATATTTTGTCATTGGAAACAATAAAGTCTGTCCGGATTTGACATCTGCGATGGAACGTGCAAAACAGATCGCAGCACCGAAGAACGCAGCCCGTCTGCAGGTCCAGACCCCGTGTGCGAAAACGGGCGTTTGCGTAGACTGCAACAGCCCGGCACGGATTTGCCATTCGATCGTGATCCTGGAGCGTCCGAGCAATGGGATGGAAGTAGAGGTTGTGTTTGTGGATGAGGAGATGGGTTATTAGGAGCGGAATATAGTTACTGGTCACGGGTATGAACAGTACCGATTATAGAAAAATTTGATGGAAAAATAAGGATTTCTTTATATCTTTTTTGGACGGATTTGGTATAATCAAGAAGAACGAAGGCAGATTTGAACGAAAATATACAAAATCTACAGATACGTATGGGGGACGTATGGGGAAAGATGAAAGGAGAACAGGTAAACCATGAATATATTATTTTTTCTGACACCGAAAAGTGAAGTCATTTATGTGAATGAGGAGGACACGGTTGGGCAGGCAATGGATACGATGGAAAAGTACAAGTATTCTGCGGTGCCGATCATCACGAAGGCAGGGCGTTACGCAGGAACATTAACCGAGGGCGATCTGCTGTGGGGACTCAAAAATAAGACAGATCTGGTGCAGAAAGGACTGGAAAAAGTGCGGATCACTGAGATTCCACGCCGTTCCGATAATCAGCCGGTACTTGTCAATGCGGATATGGAAGATCTTCTGGGAAAGATCATGAACCAGAATTTCGTGCCGGTGCTGGATGATCAGAAAAATTTTATCGGTATTATTACCAGAAAAGATGTTATCAGTTACCTTTGTAAAAAATAGTACATAATGATCGCTCTGTTTTTCAGCGGCGATCGCATTTATATATTTCCTGCATAAGATAAAGTATAACTGCTTTTGTAGGAGAATGAAATATGAATGGTTATCAGGATAACTCCAGCCGGAAAAATGCCTGCCGTTCGGGAATGCCTCTTATGTCATGCCCGGTGGCAGGCATTTCTGGCAATCGCTGCATAAATACCGCACCGCCAACCTGCCCGCCGGAAATACCTTGTGCTGGTTCGGTGCATCCTGTTTCGGAAAATGGGGCATTTTGCCCGCAGGGGCCAGAAATCCGACCTGCCCGCCCGTATCCGCAGACAGGAGGAAACAGGCCGCCGCAGACATTTCTGGGAGGCGGAAATTATCCGGTCGGCATGGGATATGTACCGGTTCAGTCCTGGCAGCAGCCGTATGCGCTGGAAACCGCATTCAGGCGGGGAACTATTTTTCCGGATCTGGATCTGCCGTTTATGATGGGAGGTGCCTGCTGATGAATGAGACTGCCAGAAAATTGATGAAACGGATTAATGATGCCAGCTTTGCAATGGATGATGTGATTCTCTATCTGGACACCCACCCGGATGACAGGAATGCGCTGAATTATTACCGGTATGTGGTGGCACTTCGGAAAGAAGCTGTTAAAGCGTATGAGGCATCGTTTGGACCGCTCACGATCGAGGATGCGGACGATGCATGCACATGGTCCTGGCTTACAGAGCGCTGGCCGTGGGAAGGGGAGGTGTAGCATATGTGGAGATATGAAAAAAGATTACAATATCCAGTCAATATCAAGACGCCGAATCCGAAGATCGCGCAATATATAATGAGCCAGTACGGCGGTCTAAAGTGCAATAACCTATAATAAGCGGAGAGCCTTATTTTTCAAGGTTCTCCGCTATTTCATGCATAATATTGAAAATCAAAATGCTCGGTCTTCCGGTCGAAAACGATGCATTTCAAGATGCTCCGCAGCGCGTTCCCTTTAGTTTCGAACCCCACAGAAGGAGATGCCAGGAGATCGCGGACGTTCCGGACGCGGTCAAGAAGCTCCTTTTGCGGCGGCGCAGATTCGGCGGGCTGTTCAAGGAGACGCTGCAGCTCATCGGACAGCCGCTGAATCTCTGATCGCAGGCGGGCTTTGCTTTCTTTGTATTCGTCCAGAGTGTAAACTTCGTTTTCGTAGGCAATCCGGGCACGTTCTTCCTGGTGCCTGAGCCGGTCGAGCTGGGTATGTATGGACTGGATTTCGTTGGATGGATCTGCGGGGGAACCGGACGCGCTGGCAGCAGGTGTATACTCAAAATGTCCGCTTTCCAAGATGCCATCCAGGGACCTAAGAACAATCCGCTCCATTTTCTTGACGCTGATCGAACAGGATTCAGGGTGCAAACCCTTGGAATATTTCCAGCAGGTGAAATATGGAGCGGCTCCGCTGCCGGTGTAAGATAAGGTTGCCCCGCACACAGAACACCTCATCAGCCCAGAGAGCCAGTGTTTACATGTTGACACGTTCCGATGCCTCATGGGGCGAAATTCAGCTTTCCGGCGTTCCTGGCACTGTTCAAATAATTCTGTCACGGATGCCCTTGTTTTGTGCGTCCCTTCAAAAGAAAAACCATTCCATTCTACCGTTCCGACATAAAAACGATTCTGTATGATTCGGTCGATTGATCGCTTCTCGAACGGATTTCCCCGGCGCGTAAGATATCCGGAAGCGTTCAGCTGACGGGCGATCGCAGTCATATCCAGGCGGTCAACCGCGTACATATGGAAAATCATCTCCACAATCTTGTATTCATCTTCACGGATCACATAAGGCTTTCCGTTCCCGACCGCGGCATAGCCAAGCGGCGGAACGAGCTGGTATCCTTTCAGTTCGGCTTTCTTCGCCATTCCGCGTTTTACTTCGACCCCGAGGTTATAAGAATAAAACTCATCCTGCCACTCGATAATCATTTCGATAAGCCGCCCATACATTCCTTCCATGATGGGCTCCGAGACGCTTTCAATATCAATCTTCAATTTCTTTCGGAGCATTCCTTTGTAAAATGTGCTTTCGTCCTGATTTCGGGCAAAACGTGAAAATTTCCAGACAAGGATTACCTCAAAAGGCTGTGGCTTTTCTTTAGCGGTTGCGATCATCCGCTGAAATTCCGGTCGGTTATCGGCACGTTTGCCGCTTCGTCCGGTTCGTTCCATGAAAATATATTCTTCTGGAATCAAAATATCATGCGATTTTGCATATCGCTGGATCTCATCCAGCTGAGATTCCGGGCTGATATCCAGCTGGTCGTCCGTGCTGACACGGATATAAGCTGCACCTATTCTCATTTCGATCATCCTTTCGTATAAAAATATTAAAAAAGGGTATAAAAAATACACCTCTTGCGAGGTGCCCGAAAGAATGATATAATTCAAAGTGTTCAGGTTTGAATATATCTTTCCGGGCATCCGGTAAGAGAAATCTATGCAAGGCCGTTCGGTGTTACCAGCACCGGGCGGTTTTTGTATATAATTTAATTTTGACTATTTTTTAATACCGCATCAGCCAGAGAATCGGAGTATTGATCTGGCATAACAGAAGAATTGTATTTTTTATACAGTTCTTCTCCTTCTTTAAGAATCTCCGGGCAAACAGTAAAGCCATTCATTTCAGCTGCTTTTTCCGATAGAAGCCAAACGGGACTATCATGACAGTCTGCATGATGGTAGTAGTGAGTGTTCTTTTCACAAACAACCTTGGATTCATATTCGGAAACTTTTGTCTGGTAGCTAACCAGTTCGTTATTTGCTTTCCTTAACTGATCCTCAAGATCTTCGATCTGCGGCTGCAGTTCATCACTTGCAGCTGAATACCCCAGATCATAATAGCCCGTGAATCCACAGTAAGCGATAAAAATTGCAGAAAAAACAAAGTAAAACCCGGTGATCAGCGAGAAACAATATAAAATCTTCTTGATATTTCTTGCTTCATCTTCGGGAGTTCCCCATTTATTCAGCATCAAATATCCTATACAGCCATAAAGAAGAGTGGCTGTATAATTAACTGGCTGAAAATCTGTAACCAGATGATGAAGGTTAAATAGAAGTACCACAATCAGGCAGTTTGCAATGATTGCAATTAAGCGCCGCTTCCTCGAAAGTGGAATTTTAAACAATATCAGAAGCAGAGGAACCCATAAATAAGAAATAAATGCCAATGCTATACAAATAAGATAATATCCCATAACCCATCCCCCTTATTCTTCTGTAATTTCCAGTAGTTCCCAGTAAAACAAATGTTCTCTGCGCTGTATAATAAACAGATGCGCCCAGCCTTTCGGAACAGAAAGGTGTGAGAGCTTATGCTTATCAAATACATAAGATACGATAATAGCAACGTGTATGCGCTATATTACCGCGCGAATAAAACACTTTATTATAACCTGAGTTTCAAATCTAAGACAAAAATCTACTACATTCTTTAACCCCAGCCGGAAGGCTGGGCGCTTTTAAGAGCTGCGTTTCTTCTTGCCTTCTTCTTCAATTGGTGGATATTTCTCTTCGAGTTCCTCTGGGGTTGCCGGAAAATGTTCGGTGCCGCCAGATGGTTCATCATTTCCACTAATATATTTGACGAAATTCATCAGGGTTTTTCTACCCAGATCATCCATTTCATAGAAATACATCAATGTTCTGCGGATCATTCGGTCAGCTTCGGTATCTCCAGAAGCAACAGCTTTCGCCATTCTCATAAATTCCTCATCTGGAGTTTCTTCCACGAACATTTCCCCGTTTCCGGTCCGAAGCCACTCTTCGTTTACATGAAATTCTCGACATATCAAAGATATGACGGCATCGCTAGGCGCGTTTTTCCCAACTTCATAGGCGCCAATATTACCGCGCGATATACCGACGCGGTCAGCAAATTCTTGCTGAGTCAAACGTAGCTCCTTGCGAAGCGCTTTAAGTCGTTCTTTCAACAATTAACACCTCCTTATGTGCTGATTATACATTCTGAAATGTTGGATGTCAACAAAAATGTTGGGAAATTACAAAAAACAGCTTGACAAAAGAAATTAGCCAACATATAATTGTGATATAACAACAAAGGGATTTGAAAGAAAGGAGACAATGCCATGAAAAAAACATCCAATCACACAAACGACGCTGAGAAATTGGCTGAGATGATGAGAGAACTGACAGCGGAAGACAGAAAGATCGTCATGATCTACGCCGGAGCCCTTCGGGATCGTGCAGCGCTGGGAAATAAAAAGGAAGCTGACAACCTGGAGGCTTCATAAATTATAGAGAGGAGGCAAAAAGCTATGAAAAAAGAATATGAACGCGGAAACATCCGGGAGGTCATTAATAATATCCCGGATATGAACCTGGCAAAAAAGGAGGATATTGGAAAAGATGCCCTCCGGATGCAGAGCTGCTTGTATTTTTTAATCGGATACCTGAGAGGAGAGGCAGAGAATCACCCGGAGCAGGTATATGCAGTGGGGGATATCGTAAAGTTGCTGAATACTGTGGTCTACGGAAGGGAGTGAGGTGTGTGACAATCACAAATCACATCGAAATCAATGGAACTGTCCGTGATTTTGAAACCCTCACAAAAGAAGAACGAAAAGAAATAGCTGCTCTGCTGTCTGACCGTTTCATGGCGGCAGCAGGATACCAGAGAATGAAAGGAGAACGGGATGAGAAGGGAAATCGAGGTATACAACCCCAAAAGGGAAGCGCGCCTGGAAATGCAGTTGAGAAGGAGAACGGAGGAGCTGAACGAGAATCTCAGATTTCAGGGATTGCTGTATGAGACGATCTTCGTTCTGACGGTGCTGCTGATCGCGACGGTCTTCGCGCTGCTTGTCGTTACATCAAACAGATTTTTATAGGAGGACTCATGGGAAAGTACAAGGAAATCCAGATTGAAGTCAGCGATGAGGTGTATTCGGCGCTGGAGCAGCTGGCGGATGACCTGAATAAAGCAGAGACGATTATCCTAAACAGAACCGGAAAACAGGAACTGATCGGTCAGAGAAGTATGACTGTGGAGCATATCGCACTTCTGGCAATCGAAACATATGTTCACAATATCGAGAAAAGAAAATGCCAGAAACCGGATCCGCTGGGATATACAGAGTAGGGGGGAGAAAAATGCAAGAGCTTGCAATCGTAGTAAAAACGACAGATGAACAGGAGGAACGCCTTGAAAGACTTCTTCCTTGGCACCAGAAACACGTGGAAGAGGATGGAAGCTATCCGCATAGCAACTGGAACAAAAGCGATATGCTGGAATGCCTGGTAAACATCCATGCAAACGAACTGGTTGAGTTCCTTCTGTCGGAAGAGGAGCATCGCCAGGGAATTATTCCGGAAAAGGAAAAGGGCCAGGCATAAAAGCCTGACCCTAAACCGTATACGAATCTGTGACAAGATCAGTATACGGCATACGGCGGAGAAAGTCAAGTTTTACAAGGGTTTAGCCGCCGTTTAGTCACTCGTTACAGTCATTATACTTAGGCAGGGTGTTATGTCGTATTTAAGAAACAGTTGTTATCTTCCCTACAGCATCGAGGTGGAGGAAGTCCATTCGAACCGGTACGGGAAAAAGGGATATAAGAGAGCACCGAGGAAAGAGCCAACGAAGGAAGAGATGGTGGAGGCCAATGAGCGCCGCCGCATTAAGAAGCTCTACCGAATCATAGCCACGAATTTTGATTTCGGAGATTATCACGCAGTTCTGACTTACCGGAAGGATGAGAGACCGACACCGGAACAGGCAAAGAAGATTCTTCGAACACTTCTCCGGAACCTGAGAAAAGCGTACCAGAAAAGAGGGGAACCGCTCCGTTACATCATAGTAACCGAATATGAGCGGGCTGCCATCCATCATCATTTGATAATCAATGAGATTGGAGACACGATCAAGATTCTCAAAAGGCTGTGGCCGTATGGGGGAACGCATTTCACTCCCATCTATGAGGCAGGAGAAGTGAAGGAACTGGCGGCGTATCTCATCAAAGAAACTCAGAAGAGCTTCCGGAAAAAGGACAACCCCAACAAGCTGGCGTATTCGTGCAGCCGGAACCTGAAAAAGCCGGTAGTTAAAACCAAGGTTATCAAGGCGAACACCTGGAAGAAAGAACCGGTGCCGCCTGCTGGGTATATGATCCGGCGCGGCGATATCGTGACCGGAATTAATGTCCTGGGCTATCCGTACCGGTATTATACGATGGTCCGCATCACTGCCGGGAAAGGAGAGGGCTGGATAAAGCCAAGGAAATATGCACCTGAATCGAGAGGAGTACCGCCTGATTAAGCGGATGAGCCGCGGGGAATTGCAGGACTACCTGGAAGAGGTTTCCGGAGAGCTGGAGAAAGAGGCGATCCGCAAAGAGGCACTGCTGGATGCAAGGGAATCACTGGAAAAGGCAATTGATATCAAAGGATTAGGACCGATGCGGAAAGCAGAGATCCGGAAAAAATATAAAAAAGCAATGGAGGAAAAAGAGCATGGAAGAAAAACGGGAACTGCCGGAGGGTGTTAAAGAAGAAATGGGCGCATGTATCTTTTGCGGTCAGACGTACATGTTTGCGAATGTCGGACTCGGTACGGAGCAGTTAAACGAAGCAGCGACGGAGAGATGCACCTGCGAGGAAGCAAAGAACTGGCAGGCACAGCGGAAACGTGCGGAGAAGGTTCGCAAGAAAACAGAAAGAATCTTTGCTAATGATAAGTGTCTGGATTTTATGCTGACGTCGGCGAATATGGTCTTGTCCGGAGAACTGGATAAGGTCCAGGTAAAAATGGATGATGGAACTGTGGGAACCATCGCGTGGACAAAAAAAGGCAGTGTCAAGATCCAGCGCAGCAAGACGATCCAGGACGCAGCGGAGGGATAAGATGTATGAGGTAACCGTAAAAATTGGTGGAAATGCCAGTAAATACTGGGCGTCGCTGGAATTTGACGATGCCAAGGGGAAGACTCATCGAAAAGAGATTGCCAGGGAGCGCAGCGCCACGAAATCAAGCAATACGCTGCAGGCGCTGATTGACGCCCTCGGCATTCTTCGGAACCCATGCGTATTAACAATCTACACCGAAGACGATGCCCTGGCAGCAGCCTGGTCGAACGGATGGGTCAACACCTGGCAGCAGCATAGTTGGAAAAACGCTAAGGGGAATACGATACGGAATGCGGAGCAGTGGCAGCAGCTCTATGAGCTCATGACACCACACGGGAGGCGATTTGTATGTCAAAAAGCATAATGGAACCAGTAGGAGCGTGCGAGTGCTGGAATTGCGGCGATACGCGGAACCTGGAAGTGCATCATATTTTTTATGGAATCCGTGCCAGAAAAAAGTCAGAACACTATGGTTTGAAAGTGCATCTCTGCCCTGGCTGCCATCGATGGGCGAAGACGGGGGTGCATGGCGGAAATCATGAATTAGATATTCGCTTGAAGCAGGAAGCGGAACGGCTTTTTGAATCAAAATACAGCCGGGAGCTGTTTAGACAGGAATTTGGCAGGTTTTACACAGAGGAAAATGCCGAAAACACGAATAAAACATTAGATCTTTTGGGGGTACAGTGGATATGACGGTGGATGATTTGTTAAAGGTATTAAGTAATCCTGATATGATCCGGATCATCAATGATGGCAGTGATGTTTATGTCGGATATCTCGGTACGATGCAGTATCACAAAGGGGATTTATCAAAAATCATGAAGCAGGAAGTACATTCATTCCGGTGTATTCCGGAAATTCGTCATAGGAATTGGAGAGAAAAGGGACTGGATGCCCCTCTTCTTCCGGACGCGATACCGACCTATGCGTATGCGGATCTGCAGAGCACACTATATTACACAATTTACATATAAAGGGGTAAAAAATGAAGAAAACAGAAGGAAAACGCACTTCGGTTGCGGAATATGTGAGAAAAAGAGCCTGCGGGGAAAGTGCGGGACCGGGAAAGGAAGAGGTTCTGCCTGTTTGTGAGAAAAGCGCGCAGCAGGAGGAAGTAAAAAGCGATTTGGAACTGCTTCAGGCATGTTGTAAGAAAGAAAAGTACTTCCTGGAAATGTTCCGGAAAGCGAGCGGTAGCAATGTGAATGATGTGAGAGCGAGGGTGCTGAAAGTGCAGGCATTTGAACAGGCGATCCGGGCGCTGACGGGGGAGAGGGCAGCAGAAGAGCCGAAGGAACAGATCCCACTACCGCCCATGAAGAATAACACCCAGCGGAAGGAATGGCTGGCAGACTATCACTCCTGGGGAGTCTGGTACGCAGACAAGCATATCGGCGCGGTTTACTACAAGTATGATTTTGAGAACGGCGCGAAATTGATTGTCGAGGAATACGAGGACACACTTACCACCCTCAGAAAGACAGAAAAGCGTATCAGCCGGTATTATCATCTGGTAGGCGGTCCGGAGCCGGTCAGAAGGACGGACGGGAGTCCGAAATGGAGCCGTCACGAAAACTATACTAAATATCCGGACAGCGAAAGCGAGCTGGTAGAGTTTTTGAAAGATATACAGAAATAAACCTCTATGTGGCAGTTATATATTACCGAATATGCCATTGGTCTATAGAGCGAGGCTCCGGAACTCCACCGGAGCCGGAAAGGAGGCAGCTGTGAGAGCTGAAGAGATGAGAGATATTATCATCAGTAAATTAAAAGATGGACCCAAGACAACCCCCGAACTTGTTGAAATGACGGGATTCAGCCCCGAACAGATCCGGGAGCGGATGCGCCGGGCAAAAGTCGAGGGAATGGTGGAAAGTGCTGTGATAGACAAAGAATTTATGTGGTATGACAAAAAACAGTGGGATCATGTTGTACAGGTTAAAGAGGATAAAGGACCGATTACATTCGGGGAATTAAGAAGAATCAGCCACTATATCAGACCGAATTTTCGAATCCGCGTTTATGACTGCGTCCCGAAGAAGGGAGAGGAAACGGCTGGCGTGATCCGGATGAAGCACATAGACAAGATCTATCGCCATGTTGTCACGTTCAAGGAAGGGGGGAGTACCACGCTTGTGAAGTTGGCGCAGTATTTCCGGGATGGCAGCAGGAACAGATGCATACGGTAATTCGATACCCGGGCAGTAAGGCGCGTCTGGCGGACTGGATCATCAGTCACTTCCCGGATCATCGCAGCTATTTGGAGCCGTTCTTAGGTTCTGGGGCTGTCCTATTTAAGAAGCCCCGGAGTCTTATCGAGACGGTCAACGATCTGGATGGGGAGGTTATCAACCTGTTCGAGTGCATTCGGAAGGACCCAGAACGTCTGGCATGGGAAATCTATAACACACCGTATGCAAGGGAGACATATGAGGCAGCAGATGAGCCAGTAGACGCCTACAGTAGAGCGATAAAACTCTGCATCCGGGCAAATCAAGGTTATGGTTTTAGGACGACTGGATCGCCAACAGGCTGGAAAAGGGATGTGTGCGGACGAGAAAAGGCGTATACGGCGTGGGATTGGTGCCGCCTGCCGGATGCCGTCACGCAGGCGGCAGACCGGCTGCGGGGTGTACAGATAGAGTGTATGGATGCGGTTACACTGATCCGGGGTTACAATCACCCAAACGTGTTGATTTATTGCGATCCTCCGTATGTTCTTAGCAGCAGGACGGGGAAGCAGTATAAACATGAGATGAGCGACAAAGATCATGAGCGATTGCTGCAGGTGCTTCTGCGGCATACGGGACCGGTGTTGATAAGTGGCTATGACAATGAGATATATCGAGACATGCTTCGGGGCTGGCATCTGGAAACACAAATGGAATACTGCCGGGCGAATAAGCGCCGGACAGAATGTCTCTGGATGAATTTTGAGCCAGAGGGGCAAATGAAAATGTTCTGAGGAGGGAATAACGATGATGATAGAGAAGATTGGTACCTCGGCCATGCTGGAGCAGCTGGCGGAAGAGGCGGCAGAGCTGTCACAGGCGGCACTGAAACTGGCGCGGGTGCTACGCGGCGAGAATCCTACGTCAGTAACGCGGAAAGAGGCGAGGAAACATTTGATGGAGGAATATACAGATGTTTGGCAGTGTGCGATGGAATTAATGATTTCGGTAGACTATCATCAGATTGACGAGAAGTCAGAACGCTTTCGGGAGAGATGGGAGAAAAAAGAGGCAGCAGAAGAAAAGAATCGAAATGAGCATCAGGAGGCCTATGGTAGACTGTACGATAAATTTTTAAAAACCTACTAGGAAAGAGAGGACAAAATACTATGCCAGAAAAAAACGAAACTAACAAAGTACGCCTGATTGGAAAGGTAGTATCGGAATTTACATTCAACCATGAAGTGTTTGGAGAGAAATTCTATTTCGTAAGTTTGTCTGTCACTCGTTTGAGCGGACAGGTGGATGTGATCCCAATCTCAATCTCAGAGAGACTTATGGATATATCTAAAGATTATCGCGGCACGACGATGGAGGTGCTTGGACAGTTTCGTTCCTACAACCGCCACGACGGAGAAAAAAGCCATTTGATACTGTTCGTGTTCGCGCAGGAAGTTCGACTCCTGGAAGAGCCTGCTGGATACACTGGAACGAATCAGACTTTCCTGGACGGATACATCTGTAAGAAACCTATCTATCGGCGGACACCGATGGGAAGAGAAATTGCAGATATGCTTCTGGCGGTTAATCGATTATGCAGAAAAACAGATTATATACCGTGTATCGTATGGGGCAGAAATGCCCGCTATGCATCCGGTTTTGATGTAGGAAGTCATGTGTGTGTTGAGGGGCGTATACAGAGCCGCGAGTATATGAAAAAACTGAGCGAAACGGAATGCGAGAAGCGCGTAGCGTATGAGGTATCAGTCAGCAAATATCTGGACAATAGAAGAAGCTTGGAAAAAGGAGAAGATGATGGAGGAGGAGTTGCTTAAAATGTCCGTAAATGCGAGGTGTATTGGCTGTAAAGAGCCGACAAAATTTGTAGCAGGGTTTTATGACGGTCCGAGGGGAAAGCACGGATGCTTTTATGATTGTGAAAACGAAGCCTGCGCGGTAAATCAGATGCTTCGGTGTGCGGAGTCTAAAGAAGCTCAGAAGATGATGCAGATCCAGGAAGATAACGGTCGGCTTGGAATGTATGCGGGAGAGATAGCAGCGCTGCGGAAAGATGTAGGGCTCACGATAATGCAGATGTCGCAAATGGCCGGATGCAGCCCGGCGGAGTACAGCGCATATGAGCATGAACGGAAAAAGTTTGATCCGGAAGTATATCGAAAATGTAAAGGGTACCTGCATGAAAGAAGGGTGAAAAATGGAACGATTAACGAGTAAACGAGTAAACGGCATCAAGTCCGGCTATTGGTCTGCAGCCAAAAAGGACGAGCTGATCGCCAGACTGGCAGAATACGAGGATACCGGAAAGACTCCGGAAGAGATCCGGGGATTTGAAGAGACTGCCCGGAAAATGGTGGAGAGAACGATCTCTTTGCATCGAGAATTGAAAGCTGAACAAAGCAAGGATGAATGGATTCCTGTATGTGAAAAACTGCCGGAGCTGGAAACGTGGGTTCTGGCAACAGTAAAACGTCACCACTGGATCAGCGACTACAAAGAGGAATATGTTCCAGATGATGAAAAAACAGATCATCCGGAAGCAGTCTATGTTACCCTGGCAAAGCGAAATACTGAGGGCTGGTGGTACATCGACATGGAATGCGACAGCTTGAATTACGACCTAAACCCAGAAGACTATGAAGGGAAAGAAGATTTAAGCTGTCCGCGGGTGGAGGTCCTTGCCTGGAAAATGATTCCGAGAGGCTGCGGGAATGAAAGAAACTGAACGAGGACGCATTTACCTGTGCGCGGTCTATGTGGGAAACCGGAAAGGGATAAAAAAAGGGAGCGCAGCAGATAACAATCCATAAAGATGATATCTATGGTTACATAGTCGAAACGGAAAATGGTCTTGCATACGGGTATAATACGATGCAGGATCTCAGGAGAGACTGGAAAAGGGGTTAAATCATGACACGAGCAGAAAGACGAAGAGCCGCACGGCAGCAGGAGGCGGCAGAGGTACGCTATCAGCTGACGGCAAAGGAAATCCGAGAAATCGAGAAAAGAGCGGTCGAATCAAAAAAAGAGCAGATTCGGGACAAAATCATGCAGGAAGTAAAAGAAGAGTGGAAACGTCGAGAGGAAATGCTTTCGGGAGAAGATGATGAGGTACTGCTGAATGTTCTCAGTTTGCTTCTGGCGATTCCGGTCAAAGTTCTTTGTGAAAAATTTAAGTGGAAACCGTACCCGCTGAACAAGGAGGAGAATAAAAATTCCAGAATTTTGAAATTTTCCCGGGAAGTAATCAAAGAGACAAATGATATATTTGCAGATGAGAATGCGGATATCAGAAACTATGTCGAAGAAGTCTACCAGAAATATGGAGTTAAATACCATATGGAAGATGCGTAAATGAAAAAAGAGGAGCGGCATATGTGGGGGCACGCTCCTCTTCAAGGGGTAACTCTATTATAGACAATCCCTTTGAAAAATGCAAGAGAGGGGGAAAACTATGGTATCAGCAAGCGCATTAATCAACATTATGCTCACGCAGATGCAGGAGTACATCAAGGAGGGAGCACTGAAGGATGTGCAGCTGGTTATGTACATGAACCTGGCTGATTATAGTTTTTTGCGAAATGAAAATCAAACAGCAGTTAGTGAAAACTCGGATCGAATGCATGAATTGATTCGGCTCTGGCAGCAGGATCTACTTCTTCGGGGACTGACGACAGCGACGATCCGGCAGTACAGCCACGAATTGAAGCAGCTTATCATCTATGTGGGACTGAGCCCTCTGGAAATGCAGGAATATCACGTAAAAAATTACCTTGCATTCGGTAAAGTGGTAAGGAAATGGAAAGACAAGACCTATAACAGCAAGATTCGCTCACTGAAATCGTTCTTCGCCTGGGCGTATGAGAATAAAGAAATGCGAGAAAATCCATTGAAAAACATCAAAACAACAAAAGAGGAGTACCGGATGCAGCCGATCCTCACGGCGGAGCAGAGGGAGATCATGCGCTGCGCCTGCCGGACAGAGCGGGAGCTTGCGGTGCTGGATCTGCTCTATTCCTCCGGCGGCCGCGTGTCGGAGATTGTGCAGCTCAACATTGAGGATATGGATTTTGTCAACCGCCGCGCTCGGATCTACGGAAAAGGACGGAAGGAACGAGAAATATATTTTTCTCCCCAGGCTTCTCTTCATATCCGGGACTATCTAAATGAGCGCAAAGACAGCAATCCGGCATTGCTGGTGGGAGTTAAAGCACCCTATGAGCGTTTGAGCATAGCAGGGATCCAGTACATCCTGAAAGATATTCAGAGTCGTGATGAGCGTCTTCATGGTCTCAAGATATCGCCGCATACATTCCGCCGTACTTGCGGCACTGACATGATTAATCGAGGGGCGCCGGTCGAGATGGTCAAGGAAAAGCTGGGTCATGCCAAGGTGGATACCACACTGCAGTGCTACGCCCAGATCGGCACAGAAGCCGTGAGAGACGCGGATCGGCGCTACGGAGCAGCATAAAAAATAATCGGCTGGTGCCTGCCAATGGAGCAGGAGTCGGCAGCAGGAGGATAGGGAAATTGAACGACGAGGCAAAGATTCAGTGCCCGTTTTATTTATCAAAAAAGCGGGAAAAGCTGAGGCAGGCAATCACGATCACCTGTGAAAACATAGAGAATAATCTAGGCTTTGATGTCAAAAATATGCTGTCGTTCAAATCTATCAGAGAGCGAGCAGACTGGATGGGGCTGTTCTGCGAAGATGAATACCAGAATTGCCCTTATTATAAAAAAATCTATAAAAAATATGAGGAGGCAGAAGCGTGGGAATTGTCCAGAAACAGAAAAGAGAGATTGAAAGAAAAGAAATGCAGATAAAAATGCTGAAACAAAGCATCGCTGGAAGAGATCGGGCGATAGCGTTCTTGGAGGCACAGGCAAAAGGAGCGCGCGTGGTCCTGGAAGCTATCGTTAAACAGTATGGCAGGGTCGAATTGGATGCGACGTTGGCAGCAGCTGACGACAGAGATGTACGGGCAAAATTTGAGCCAGAAACCGAGAAGTGGATCATTGAGGTTGTTGAAAAAACGGAATAAAGAAAAAGCGCCGGGGATGCCTGGCGCTTTTTTGAAATTATGCGATTTCTGAAATGCGTTCCTTTAATCGCCTGACCTCATTCTCTAAACGATTAACCCGAATCAGAAGCATCTCCTTTTCTGTATCAACTTTTAGAGCATCATCGAGCTTCCGGCTCAAATCAAGATGACCTTCAGCGATAATTTTAATATTTCGGTTGGTTTCATTTTCGAGTGTCAACTGAATATCTGTTATTGCTTCATTAAATTGTTATTTCAAGATGCCGTATATATGTCAGTTAAAACGGTTCCATTGTGTCGGTAAACTTTGATTGAGCCCCAGGAGTTGATCAGCAAAATACTTCCTTTGTCATTATCGTATTTATTGATAAGCCCGATCCATGCCTCGGCAGAATTTCGATACAGGAGTGCAACCACGCCGTCTTTAAATGTGTTCCAAGAATGATACATATCATTTATTATTCCGGCATTATCGTTTTCAGTTTTGGTATAAACGGTGTTCACGGATAACGCCTCGCTATTTAACTATACGACGGCATGGGAAAGTTATCAATGTATAGTAAGCAAAATTCATCATCTAAATAGAAATAAGATTTTACATTTTTATGTAATTTTATCTGTTTATTAAGGGCATGTGAAAAAACCTTGAGTTCATTACAAACTCTTGGTCTTTCTTTTTTCGGGACTATTCTTTTTTTTACAGCCCCTTTGGATGGGAGAAAATCTCGAAAAATTCTGTCAAAATAGAACGGAAAGGAGGTCGTTTGGGATGGCAAGGGCCAAATATCAGGAATGGGTAAATGATCCGGACAAAAGGACTTTGCTGTCCGGATGGGCCAGGAAGGGCCTGAGTGATGAGCAGATAGCGAAAAATATAGGGATTTCAAGGTCCACGCTGAATGAGTGGAGAAAAAAATATCCGGTCATTGCGGACACATTAAAAAAAAGCAAGGAAATCGCAGACACAGAGGTGGAAAATGCCCTGTATTTGAAATGCATCGGCCACAAAGTCCAGCTAAAGAAAACTTTCAAGGTCCGGAAGATTGAATATAACGATGCCGGTCGGAAAATCAAAGAAGAGGAGCATCTGGAAGTGGGAGAGGATGAGGTCTATATCCCCCCAGATACCAAGGCGATCATCTTCTGGCTGACGAACCGCGCTAGGGAAGACTGGAAAGAACGCCAGAATATCCAGGAGGAGCAAGAAGAGACCGAGGAAAGCGGCGTGATCATGCTGGCGCCGGCGGATGTGGAAGGAGTGAAAGAGGAAATTGAACGATACAAAAAGCAGAAGAGTGATCTGGCAGCCGCAGCCGAAACAGGCGCTGATGATGAGCAGAGGGGAGGATGAAGCTCTATACGGCGGGGCAGCAGGCGGCGGGAAGTCTGATTTTCTTCTGGCGGAAGCTCTGCGCCAGGTACACATCCCCCATTATCGGGCGATCATATTCAGAAAGACCTATCCGCAGCTCACGGCACTGATAGACCGCTCACGCGATGTTTATCAACCGGCATACAGAAAAGCCAGGTATAACGAGACGGGGCACGTCTGGAAGTTTCAAAGCGGAGCAAAAATATATTTTGGTTCGATGCAGCACGTAAAGGATAGGAAAAATTACCAGGGTAAACAATATGATTTCATTGGATTTGATGAGCTGACACACTTTACATGGGATGAATACTCCTACATGGTATCTCGTAACCGCCCGTCAGGCTCTGGAACGCGCGTATATATGCGCTGTACGGCTAACCCCGGAGGTATTGGCCATGGATGGGTAAAACAGCATTTTGTGAAGGCAGCAGCGCCATATAAGACGGTTGTGCATGAGTATGAGATATTGAACGTGGACGGCAGGAAGGAAAGACTGTATAGAACTTCCTGCTTCGTTCCGTCAACGGTATTTGACAATCAGGAGCTTCTGGCAAATAACCCGAACTATCTGGCGGCGCTTGCATCACTTCCGAAGGCAGAGCGTGAGGCCTTGCTATATGGCGATTGGGACAGCTTTTCGGGACAGGTATTTGAGGAGTTCCGGGATAATCCGATGGGGTATGAAACCCAGCAATACACACACGTCATTAAACCGTTCCGGATTCCCGCAGATTGGGCGATATACCGGGGCTTTGACTTTGGTTATGCAAAACCGTATTCAGTCGGCTGGCATGCCGTGGATCATGATGGATGCATCTACCGAATCAAAGAAATGTACGGCTGCACAGGAGAGCCGAATGTAGGTGTCAAGATAGCGCCGAACGAGATAGCCAGACAGATCCGCGAGGTGGAGCAGGCGGATCCGATGTTAAAAGGGCGCAAAATCATCGGGATAGCGGATCCGTCTATCTATGATAGGTCACGCGGCGAATCGATCGCGGAAATGATGGAACGTGAAGGAATTTACTGGTCTCCGGGCGATAACACCCGCCTCGCTGGTAAGATGCAGTATCACTATCGTCTTGCCTTTGACTCAAATGGCCGGGCGATGTTTTACGTGTTTGATACCTGCAAGGACTTCATCCGCACGATTCCGGCACTGGTATATGACGAGCATAGCGTAGAGGATATAGACACGACCCAGGAGGATCATATCTATGATGAGTGTCGTTATGTCCTTATGGAGCACCTGATCGCCCCGCGTCAGAGCATCATCCAGGAAATACCGCAGGAGGATCCGCTGGATCTGTACAAACAGAAACGTCTTGTATTGAGAGTATAGGAGGAAATCATGGAAGAAAATAGAGAAACTAAAATAGGCGAGGAGGAGGCACGGAAAGCGCTTGCAATCCTTGAAAAATATAAGCAGGGCAAGAAAACCTTGAATCAGAGGCTGATTGATAATGAAGAGTGGTGGCGTATGCGTCATTGGGAACGGTTTGATAAGAAAAACACCAATAAAGAGGCGATCAAACCGGCAAGCGCCTGGCTTATCAATTCCCTGATGAATAAACACGCGGATTTCATGGACAATTACCCGGAGGCGAATATCCTGCCACGGGAAGAGTCGGACAAGGAAACCGCGAAACTGCTGTCGGAAATTGTCCCGTACATCGTGGATAGAAACGAATACAAGTCGGTTTATTCAAGTGCAGTCTGGCAGAAGATAAAAATGGGAACCGGAATCTATGGAATCTTTTGGGATTCACAGAAGGAGAACGGTCTGGGAGATATATCGATCCGGCGCTGCGACCCACTCAAAATGTACTGGGAGCCGGGAATTGACAATATTCAAGACTCCCGAAATCTGTTCTATCTCAATGTGATGGACAACGACCTGATCGAACAGTCTTATCCACAGATGCAGGGGAAGCTCCAGGATACTCTTATCAGTGTAGAGGACTATCTGACAGATGATTATGTGGACAACACCGGAAAGACCTTGATAGTAGACTGGTATTACAAAAAAATCGTAACAGGAGAATCTGGCGGGATGCCGGTCACAAAGACGGTTTTGCATTACTGCAAGATCTGCAATGGGATTGTACTCTATGCATCGGAGAACGACCCCAAAATGCGAGATGGATGGTACCAGCACGGAATGTATCCGTTCGTGTTTGATATGATGTTCCCGATCGAAAACAGCCCCTATGGATTCGGTTACCTGGATATTATGAAAGGCTGCCAGGAATACATCGATAAATTAGGGCAGTCAATTTTGCAGAACTCCCTCGCTGGTTCCCGTCCGCGGTACGCCTGCAAAGATGGCGCAGGGTTCAATGAAGAGGAGTTTACAGACCTTTCGCGGGATATAGTCCACTACAATGGTTCGTGTAGTGATCTTCTTCCGCTGAAGGTGGCACCGTTGTCCTCTATTTATTGGCAGGTATATCTAGGTAAGATTGATGAATTGAAAGAAACATCAGGAAACAGAGACTTCTCTCAAGGAGCAACGACCTCGGGCGTCACGGCGGCATCGGCGATCGCAGCACTGCAGGAGGCGGGCAGTAAGCTGGCGCGGGATATGATTGACGGCTCTTTTCAGGCACATCAGGCGGTGATCTACATGGTTCTGGAACTTATCCGGCAGTTTTATACATCCCCGCGTGTGTTCCGGATCACCAATAAAACTGGATCGGAGGAGTTTGTCACGTTTGACAATAGCGGTATGCAGCCGCAGGATATTGGTATTGACTTCACGGGCATGATGGCACAGCGCAAACCGGTCTATGATGTTACGGTAACCGCCCAGAAAGCCAGCCCGTTCACGAAAATCTCACAAAACGAGCTGGCAAAAGAGATGTATAACCTCGGATTCTTCAATCCGCAGCTTGCCGATCAGGCACTCGCGTGCCTCGATATGATGATGTTCGATGGTAAAGAGGAGGTCATACAGAAGATTGCACAGAACGGAACATTATACCAACAGATGCAACAGATGCAGCAGACTATGAGCCAGATGGCCGCGGTGATCGCCCAGAGCACTGGAGATACGCGCCTGTTAGATGCAGTGGGATCAATGGGACCAGGGGAGCAGCCGATTGTGTCCGGTGGCAGTAGCAAATCCGCCCAGCTTGATGCGATGGGGAATGCAACCAGGGAAGCAGTCAGTTCGACCGCCGGGAAAGCACGGGAACGCGCAGCGAAGGCGGCGACGCCGAAGGGAGCAGAATAATGACGAAAGTAATTGAACGACGGGAAAATGAAGTGATTGATTTCATTATCGACGGGCACGCGGAGAAAGTGAACCAGGATGAGGGGAATATCCTTTGTGCAGCGGTGTCGATGCTGGGACAGACCTTGCTCGAGTGTTTGTGGCGGATGGATGCCAATGTGCGGACGGAAAGCCGGGACGGACATATAGCAGTCAGGTTTTATCCAGATGATGAAAATTCGGAAGAAATTGAGAATCTTTTGAAATTCATAAAAACCGGCTTTTGCCTTTTAAAATCAAGGTATCCGGAGCAGTTTGACCTAGTGGGAGATTTTGAGTTTTGATTATGTAAAAATATAAGCATAGGCACGCCGGAGAGACGGCAGGAGACACCGGAGAGACGGATGACACGCCGGAAAGACGGTAGAAAGGAAATGGGAAAATGAGAAGATTGAACCTGAGAATGTTTGACGGAGAAGGCGGCGGAGAAGGCAGCGCGGCGACCGGAGCGGAGGCAGCAGCCCCAGAGACAACCGAGGGGCAGCAGGCTGAACAGACACCGGAAGAACGTGAAAAGGCATTTAATGATATGATTAACGGCGACTTCCGCGATCTGTTCGATGCGAGAATGCAAAAGGCAATCAAGGAGCGCGTCGGCGAGGTGAAACAGCTTCAACAGCAGCTTCAGCAGCAGAACGATGTTATCGGGCTGGTTGCAAAAAAATATGGCATATCTACAGACAAGATGGGCGATATTCGCGAAGCTCTGGAAAGTGACGATGTATTCTGGGAAGAAGCCGCTGCGGATCAGGGCATGACAGTAGACAGCTATAAGAAAATGGTGAAGCTGGAGGCGGAGAATGAAGCCTTACATAAAGCCAGAGAGGAAGCTGAGCGGAAGAACCAGAAAGATGCGGTGTTCCAGAAGTGGGATCGGGAAGCAGAAGAACTGAAACGGATGTATCCGCAGTTCGATCTGCAGAGCGAGATCCAGGACAAGCGTTTTCTTGACCTGATGGGTGCGGGAATTGACATGCGTACAATTTACGAAACACTCCATCACGATGAGATTCTTCCGGCACTGATGCAGCAGACAGCCAAGGCGGCAACCAAACAGCAGGCGGCAGCAGCCCGGAGCGGGCAGATGCGCCCGGCTGAAAATGGAATGTCAAGCCGACCGGCAGCGCAGACCGTAAAGGATCCGGCGAAGATGACCAAGGAAGAGCGCCAGGAATATGCCCGTCGAGCAGCCAGAGGGGAGATCATCACATTCAGAGATTAGGAGGATATGATGGAAACAGCAATTAAATTAAACCTTCGGTTATTTGATGATGTAATCAACACAACTGGATCGAGTGGCACGGGAAACGAGCTTTCCCATGAAATGAAAACCTATTATGACAGTACACTGATTGATATTGCAGGTCCGCACCTGGTACACGATCAGTTTGCACAGAAGCGTCCAATCCCGAAAAATGGCGGTAAGACAATCGAGTTTAGAAAATACACCCCGCTTAGCAAGGCACTCACGCCGCTGACTGAGGGCGTTACGCCGGACGGTAATAAACTGGACGTCAGCATCGTAACATCGACCGTGAAGCAGTACGGCGATTATATTCGCCTGTCGGATATGCTGCTCTTAACAGCGATTGATAATAACCTGGTAGAGTCCTTGAAGCTTCTGGGCGATCAGGCTGGTGCAACGCTTGATACCGTAACCAGAGAGGTGCTGAATGGCGGTACTAATGTCCAGTACGCCGAGGGACAGACTGCATCAAGAGCAACCCTGACCCAGGATATGAAGCTGACTGTTAAGGCGGTTAAGATGGCAGTCCGCGCCCTTAAAAGACAGAATGCCCCGAAGATTGACGGCTGGTATGTCGGGATCATCCATCCGGATATTGCGTATGACCTGATGGAAGATCCGGAATGGAAAGAGTGGCATAAATACACCAATCCAGATAATGCCTACCAGAATGAAATCGGAGAAATCGGCGGTGTTCGTTTTGTTGAGTCCACGGAGGCAAAGATCTTTGCGAAAACGGGATCAGCGGGAACCGGTAGCACGAAGATCGATGTATATTCGACGCTGATTTTGGGCGCAAATGCATATGGCGTTACGGAGATTACCGGCGGCGGTCTGGAAACTATCGTAAAACAGCTTGGTTCTGGCGGTACGGCGGATCCGTTAAACCAGAGAGCTACGGCAGGCTGGAAAGCAACCAAGACAGCGGAGCGCCTGGTAGAGCAGTACGTAGTACGCGTGGAGACGGGATGTACATTCTCGGAAGGAAAGGAGAACTAAATGCCAGCTAAAACAGAAAAATTAAAAGAAACGCAGGCGGCAGAAACAGAAAAATTAAAAGAAACGCAGGCGGCAGAAACAGAGGAGCAGCCAGCAGAAGCGCCGGATGATGGAATGGTTAATATCTTCCTAATGAGAGATTCTGACAAGTACAAGGGCGATGTATTTGTGCAGGTAAACGGTAGATCTTATATCGTTAAGCGCGGCAAAAATGTCAAAGTTCCGAAAGAGGTGGCGGAAGTGCTGCAGAACTCCCAGGAGCAGGACACGAAAGCGGCGGAATTTATCGATCAGGAGGTCGAAAAATTTGAGAATGGCCTGAAGCTGCTTATCTAATTTGAGCGGGATGTGTGTGAAAATCATGCATCCCGTATTTAAGAGGTGGAAGAATGATAGTAATTGAGAACCGGCAGATGCTTATCCCAAGAGGAGAAGAGAAGATCGGAACAACAGCGGATAATCTGTGTGATACAAGAACATTCTCCATTCCGCGCGTGTCAGCGACTTTGTTGGATTTGTCGGCGCTGGACTTCTTTATCGACCTGGAATATGCCGATGGTACGAAGGATACAGACTCCCTGCAAGCCACATACGGCGAGGAAAGAATCTTATTGACCTGGCAGATACGGAATACACAGCTTCGGGTTCCTGGCGCCGTATTTATCGCGGTCAGAGGTTATGATGAAACCGGAACGATGCGCTTTACCTCGTATAAAACGCCGGTGTATGTGGAAGATGCAATCAATACCCCGGAAGGGAAACCGGGACTGAGTGAATTTGAACGCCTGGAAAAGGAACTGAATGCCGGTCTTGGAAAAGCGGAGGAAGCCACAAACAAGGCAGATACTGCGGCGGGATTGGCAAATTCGGCAGCGACCAGGGCGACGACGGCAGCAGAGGAAGCGGAGAAGATCCGAGAGGATGTTGTAGGAAAGCTAGAGCGTGGGGAGTTAAAAGGAGATAAGGGAGATAAAGGCGAAAAAGGAGATACTGGTCTGCAGGGACCGCAAGGCATCCAGGGCGAAAAAGGAGATACTGGTCTGCAGGGACCTCAGGGAATCCAAGGAGTGAAGGGGGAGAGCGGTGTCATGGTTCCGGCATCGGGGATGTTTTCGCTCTATCTGGACCCGGAAACAGGAAATCTCTATGCAGATTATCCGGATGGAGAGAAGCCGCCAGCATTCCATTATGATTCGGAAACAGGGAATCTCTATTATCTTACAGGAGAGGATGTGAAAAACGATGGCTAGGATTTTAATTGGAAATATCAAAGGACCGCAGGGACCACAGGGAATCCAGGGAGAGACTGGTCCGCAGGGCTTACAGGGAATCCAGGGAGAGACTGGCCCACAGGGAACGCAAGGCATCCAGGGCGAAAAAGGAGATACCGGTCCACAGGGACCGCAGGGCACTCAAGGACCGCTCCCGCCACTGATTGCAAATTATCTTGCTACGGAATCTGGAAAGGCTGCGTTAGATGCGATCGTGGGGAAACTGCTGGATGAGAGATTGACGGCAGCGGAGAAATCACTTACTCAGTTAAATAGCGATCTCATCCCTAATCTCCAAAATAAGATTGTATACATAGAGAACCATCCAACAGGCGATCAAGGATTAGATAATAGCGAACAAAATTTATACAGCTGCGAAGCGACAGCGCCATTCGATTGTATCATGATTGCAAACTGGAAACTATGGTGCGAGTCATCAAACAGCGATGCATGGCTTTATTGGATGGTACATGGTGCATATGCACAAGGTATGGAATCATGGGATGGAACCAAAAATAACCGGCACATTGTAAACGCACTAGTTATTGGCAAGTATCAAAAAGGACAAGAATTTGTTGTTAAAGTCAATGGGAAATGTACAATCAAAGGTAATAATACATCATTGACAAAATATTCGTTTACTTTTATCCCGACATAATAGTTGCTATAAAATGAAGATTTAGCTGAGTAATTGAGGGGGCGAAATGTTCACAGTAAAGAAAAATAAGATCGAAAATGGACACGATTGCTGGGGAAGAAGTGAATTCGATAATGTGTATGATGTTTATCACAATAACGAATTTGTATGTCGTATGATGAGCGATCCGACAGAATTAATCAACAAAATTAATAACATCGTAAAAAAGGAGAGAGGTAGAGAAAAAATGAAATTCAGTGAAGCGTTTGAAGCAATGAAACAGGGGGCAAAAGTAAAGTTGCCACGTTGGGGTGGGTTCTGGTTTTGGGATCCGAAAGAAGAAACGATTATGATCCAGTGCAGACCGCAGGGAACCGAACAGGGAGAGTTGTTGGATATTCGAGAGACTCAGAAAGTTGAAAACACACTGATGAATATGCAGTCAGACGAATGGGAAATTGCCGATGCCGAGAACTGCGAAATCATGAGCGGTAAAGTGACATTTCCTTTCGGCGATGCTATCAAGTACATGAAGCGCGGTTTAAAGGTAGCGCGTAAGGGATGGAATGGAAAGAAACAGTACATTCAGCTGGCATCCGGCATTTCTTATAAAACTGCCGAAGGGGAGATTGTAAACTGCGAGCACGATGCAATCGGAAACAAAGCTGTGGCTTTTGTTGGAACTTCCGGAGTTCAGATGGGATGGCTTGCTTCACAGGCAGACATGCTCGCAGAAGATTGGACATTCGTCGAATGAGGTTTCTACTTTGCAAGCTAATAGAACAAGCCAAAGATTTGGCTATTCCATTTTCGGAGTGTAGGAAATGTATTCATAAGATCCATTGTGAACATAGGGTATGGATTAGTGAGTTTTCAGATTGTAATTATTGGCTGAATCATAAAGAAAGTTAAGCAGAGGAGAATATCGTGAAAAAATATATCGGTTGCAGAATGTTCGAAGTAGAACCAATGACAAGAGGCGATTACAATGCGTATCGCGGATGGAGTGTTCCGGCGGACGAGAATCCTCTTGATGAAGGATATCTTACAAAGGATCCGGACGGACACGTATCTTGGCTACCTAAAAACACCTTTGAAAAGGCATATATGAAACTGGAAGATAATCCAGAGCTGCCGTCTGGCGTCAGCATCGGCCAGAAGATGGTAGATGAGTTTATTGCCTACACGGAGACGAAAACGATGGGAACAAAAACCACAGTGGTGCACTGTGTTCTCAGAAATGGTTTTGAAATCGTGGAGTCAACCGGATGCGTCGATGAAAAAAACTATTCTGAAAAAATCGGGTACGAAATCTGTATGGAACGAATCAAAAATAAAATCTGGGAACTTCTGGGCTTTCTGCTTCAGATGGCGTGGAATGGAATCCAGTAGGAAGGAGAGGGTAAGATGGATAAATTGGTGTTAAAAGATGGGACAAAAATTGACCTGGTGGCAGGATCATCTCTAGGCGCGCTTCAGATTGAGAGCGAGAGTCGGGAGACTATGCTGGAGATTTGGAAAAAGCTGACAGACGAAAATCTGAAATCGATCCGGATCGAAACGCCAGACGGTCTGACGGTGGGAAAATATGAAGATGTCCTTCTGGTTTCTGAAACATCCGCTGTTGAAGGGGGCAAAGTAAAAACCAGCTTCAATATGCGTGAAAAGACATCCGAAGAAAAACGTCTGGACGCATTGGAAGAAAGTCAGGAGATCCAGGATGAGGCGATCATAGATCTCGGTGCTGCGGCGAGTGAGCTTGCGGAGAAAGGAGGTGCTAAGTGATGGGGGCTTTTTATGGAAAGAAAATCAGAGACGGGAAAATGACACTTGAAAAGGTGCCGTTATATTGGCGTAAGGTAACCGAGAAATGGTTGGAGGAGCATCCGGAGGGATAGAATGATCGATACAGAAATTGCAGTAGCCTTGATCGCGTCCGGCGGAGGTGTCCTGGGGCTTTTGCAGGTGTGATTGCATCGGCGAAGCTCATGACATACCGGATGGGGCAGCTTGAAAAGAAAGTTGAAAAGCATAATACAGTAATCGAACGCACGTATAAGCTAGAAGAAATACAGGCTGTCATGCAGGAACAAATCCGAGTGGCGAATCATCGTATCCAGGATTTGGAGGAGGGAAGAGCTTGAAAGAAAAACTTGCGAAACTGATTGATGTAAAAAGCCTTATGACATTAGCATTGACAGCGGGATTCATTGGGCTGACGTGTTCCGGGGAAGTATCCGGACAGGAATACATGAGCATTTTTACTATGATTGTAGGGTTTTATTTCGGAACCCAGGCAGAGAAAGCAAGAAAATAGAAAGAGAGGAAAGAAAGATGAGTTGCAACGTACATGGAAACAAGAATGCAAACGAAGTACATAACTATAGCGCCAAGAAAGCGCAGAAATTAGGGCATCCGGAAATGACGGTTGATCCGGAGTGCACCTGTGATGTTGGCTGCACGGGTCCGGCAAAAGAAGGAAAAGGGAACACGCCGGTAGGACCGGGAGCAGAAACAAAAAAGCCGGGACCGGCAGATGAGTGCAAATAATGATTTAGGGCGGATATTTTCCGCCCTGTGTTCGTAGAAAGGACAAATATGAGAGATATTACATTGTGCCATCCGCGTCTCCAGCGTCTTGCGGGTGCGTGGATGAAAGCCTGTGTGACACAAGGGATTGCAGTGACGATTGGGGAAACATTCCGGACAGTAGCAGAGCAGGATGCCCTCTATGCTCAGGGACGTACAAAACCGGGAAAAAAGGTAACCAATGCACCGGGCAGCAGCTACAGTTCACAGCATCAGTGGGGAATCGCCTTTGATTTTTATTTAATAATGGACATTGATGGAGATGGCAGCACGTCAGATGATGCATTTAATGACAGAACAGGAATGTTTAAAAAAGCGGCTGAGATTGCCAAGGGGCTGGGACTTGCCTGGGGAGGAGATTGGAAGAGCCTGGAAGACAAACCGCATCTTTATCTGCCGGACTGGGGCAGCGGCACGGGAATTTTGAAGCAGAAATATGGGACATTTGAGAATTTCAAAAAGACTTGGGCGGCGGAGGATGGAGCTGCAGCTTCACAGCCGAGCGCCCCGCAGGTATCGATCACCGATCTGAAAGAGGTAAAGAGCGGCGTGCGCGGTCTGTGCATTCTGGCATCGCCGACATTGATTATCCGAACAACCCCGGGTGGGGCAGATTCCGGAAGACGTTATAATAACGGAGAACACGTGCAGTCGCTCCGGAAGTGTTTTGTAAATGGAAAACCTTGGATCGAGACCTCGCTCGGATGGATTTCCGGGGAGTATGTCGGAGGCTGGATTTGGCAGGATGGACGTTGGTGGTATGTCCTAAAAGGTTACAAATATCTGCATGATACAGTCTGCCGGATTGATGGACAGTTGTATGCGTTCGATTCGGACGGCTGGATGCTGACGGCGGATAGAATCGCGGAAGATGGACACATCATAAAAGCGTAACATATAAGATGTACAAGCTCATCACAGCAATGTGGTGGGCTTTTTGTGTGGGAGAAAAAAATAAAAAAAGCTGTCAGAATAGAGACTATGAGGAGGCGATGAAATTATGAAGATAGCGGAGATTCTGGCAAGGGTAGATGATGAAAAGCTGAACCAGTACGATGCCAGAGTAAAAACAGCCTGGCTGTCAGAGGTAGAGGGAATGGTTGTAGATGAGATCCTGAACATGGCAGAAGGAAATGATATAGAGTTCGATGGATACGATTACGATCGGGACTTTGAAAAAACGCTCCTGGTTCCGGATCGCTTCGGAGATGTCTATTCAAACTACTTAGCTGCCAAGATTGACTATAAAAACGGAGAGATAGAACGATACAACAACAGCGTGGCAGCGTTTGAATCATCTTTCCAGGCATTTGCGGCATATTACCGCAGGAATCATATTCCAAAAGACACAGCACAGTTCAGGGGGTGGTAATGATGAGATTGCCGCTTATTAATACGGTCAGCAGGACCAGAAAACAGGAAGGGGTCTTCGGCGGGATCGATACCAGAGAGAGCGTGCAGGATGGATATTTCGCGGACATGAAAAATATGTCCTCCGATTATTACCCGGCCGCCGGTCCGAGGGAAGCGCGCGGAGCGGTCATAAAAATCCTAGAAAAGCCGAACGGACTCTATTGGAAGAATGGTCTGGCTTACGTGGATGGAACGAAACTGTATTACAACGACCAGGAAAAGGGCGAGGTAATAGATAGTAAAAAAATCATGGTTGGAATGGGTGCCTACATCATCATTCTTCCGGATAAGGTGTACTTAAACACGGATTCCGGAGAATTTGGTTCGATGGAAAAGACATTCACCCAGGCATCGACCGCCACCTTTGCCCCGTCTTACACCGGTTCCACCTACACCAAAATATCGTGTACAGGAATCGGAAAGCAGTTCAATCAGTATGATGGCGTAGAGATCTCCGGATGCACGAATGCGGACTACAATAAGACAGCCACCATCCAGGCAAAAACAGATGACAGCATCACAGTGATAGGAGCTCTGGAGAAAAGCTTCACACAGGATTCTGGATTGACGCTAAAACGGAAAGTTCCGGATATGGACTTTCTGACGGAATGCGAAAACAGACTGTGGGGCTGCAGCAGTAAGAACCATGAGGTCTATGCAAGCAAACTTGGAGATCCGTTGAATTGGAATGTGTTCGAGGGCATTTCAACGGACTCCTATGCGGCAACGATAGGCTCAGACGGGGATTTCACAGCAGCAGCCACCTACTCCGGATACGCTCTGTTTTTCAAGGAGCATACGATTCATAAGGTATACGGAAATAAACCGTCAAACATCCAGATCCATACACAGGAGGCTCCGGGCGTGATGAAGGGATGCAGTGAAAGTGTAAGATTGGTGGGAACCACCCTGATATACCTTTCTGGAACGGGCGTGTATGGATATACCGGAGGCGTCCCGTTCGCCCTGTCGGAGGTGCTGGAAAAATTCAATCTGTCGGAGGGAGTAGCCGGAAAATATAAAGAGAAATATTATCTCTCGGCTGAAACGGGAAACGGTAAAACACTGCTGGTTTATGACACATCAAAAAGACTCTGGCATAAAGAAGATGACACCCAGATGCTTCTGACTGCATCGGGAGATGGAAAACTGTATTTCATCAATCAAAATCAGGAGCTTCGCCAGATTGCAGGAGGAGAAGAACCGATAGAGTGGTACCTGGAAACGGGAGATCTGGAAGAAAGCCTTCTGAATCGGAAATACATTGGAAAGATTCAGTTTCTCCTGGAACTGGAACGAGGCAGCCAGGTAGAAATCTTCTTGAAACACGATTCAGACGCTGCATTCCGCCAGATGCTCACCGTATACGCCACGAGGAAACGAACCTACACGATTCCCATCAAGCCAATGAGATGCTTTCACTATCGCTGGAGGCTGGAAGGAAAGGGAAAGGCTCGATTGATTGCAGTCGGAAAATACATCGAAGAAGGGAGTGAAATCTGATGGCACAGTATAAAGCAATGGAAGGCTTTGACAAGATGGATCAAAAAGAACTCACAGGCTATCTCTATCAGCTCAATGAGCAGCTTCGATATATGTTCGATAACCTGACACCAGAGGATAATTACTCCAACCAGGCACTGACGAAGTATCTGGAAGATGAGAAACGGGTAGCTTCTCTCAAGTTCGACCTGGATGGACTCAAGGTGGAGGTATCTGATTTCGAAAAGAACACGAATGCAAAATTCAAAGTTACAGACAGCAAGATTGAAATGAAAGTCACAAAGGGAACGGTATCGTCTGAGATTTCCCTGGAATCCGGACAGGTTACTATATCCGGTAACCGTTTAGTGGTAAACTCCACGAATTTCAAACTCGATGCATCTGGAAATGCAACATTTTCGGGAACGGTCAAAGGTGCGACGATCACCGGTTCACATATCCGGTGCAAGGGCGGGGCATTTGAAGCGGATGAGGATGCGGTGTATATCGGCGGGTTCTATACGTTCGACACCAGCCGAGGCCAGTATCTGGGAACCGGCGATCAGAGCACCGGAATGGGAGATAACGACCTGTATTGTTTCTGGACCGGCTGGGACGGAACGGGAAACATCAGCGATACAAAACCGCAGAGGATCCTGGATCACTATGGATGTGTCTTGTCTCCGTCCAACGCCTATGCACAGGAATTATATCTCAATCACCCTGTTTTTTCCGGGAAGACCCACTATTGGGGCGTAGCGGAAACGATCCAGGATATTTATGATCGCCTGGATAGTTTGGAAAGCAGTAGTTAGGAGGTACCATGAAAAAATATGTGTATGAAGAGCTCGCCATCAAAGCGATTGTCAGTGCTCTCGATAGAATGAAAGTGGAGGGGATTACCCAGGCAGAGAATCTGGTAAAGGTTGCTGCTATCTTAAATGCAGGCGAGATTATCGAAGAAAAAGAAGAAGGGAAGGATGAATAATGGCGGTTGGAAGTATTGTTGATTATCTGAGCAGCTCCGGAAGGGATTCCAGCTACGCTGCCAGGCGGAAACTTGCCGAAGAGTATGGAATATCTGGATATTCCGGGACGGCAAGCCAGAATACAAAATTGCTGGGAATGCTGCAGAACGGGTCAGCGACAAATAATGCGGCGAAGATTCAGGGGCTTGCAAATGCAGCGCCATCGAACCCGTCCAGCAATGTAACTGCGGGGGTAGCCACGGCAAGCGGTTCGACCGAGGCGAAGCCGATGTACCAGAGGTCTGACCGAGTGAATGAATACTACAATAAAACTCGGAATCTGGAGAAGAACAAGCCGGATGAATTTGAAAGTAAGTACGAAGATCAGATCTCAAGTATCCTGGATAATATCATGAACCGTCCGAAATTTTCGTACACCTCGGAGGATATGGTAAACGATGATCTATATAAAATGTACCGCGATCAGTATATGCGCCAGGGAAACCTTGCTATGCGCGATACGATGGGGAATGCGGCGGCGCTGACCGGCGGATATGGGAATACATACGCGTCGGCAGCAGGGCAGCAGGCGTATGATAATTATGTCTCTATGCTGAACGATAAAGCCCTGGACTTCTACGACCGCGCATATCAGCGATATAACGACGAGGGACAAAACCTCTATAATCAGATGAATGTGGTAACCGGTCTTGATAACACGGACTATCAGCGACATAGAGATACGGTCAGCGATTATTATAATGACCTCAATTATTATAACGGCAGATATAACCAGGAATACGGATATGACTATGGCCAGTATCAGGACCGTGTGGCAGCAGACCAATGGGCGCAGGAATTTGCATTCCAGAAGCAGCAGGCAGCACAGGAGCAGGCGAACTGGGAGGCTGAGATGGCACTTGCCAGACAGAAAGCGGCAAGCTCGGGCGGCTCGGGTGGAAGAAGAAGATCGTCTTCGTCGAAGAAGAAATCAAGTTCCTCTTCATCATCGGAAACTCCGACGATATCATGGGCGGATGCAAAGAATACTTACACGGATGTGTATAAGAAAGAGGGAGCAGACGCAGCGAATACCATGATGAATTATCTGCAGAAATCGGGAATCGTAGATATGTATAAAGATAAAGCGGATGCAAAATCAAATCCGCAGACCCTGCTTAGTAAGATGGATATACCAAGCGCTTCGAATGTGGTACAGGCTAACAAAAATTATCTGGAATCTAACGCTGCGTGGAATGCAGCAGCAGACAAGTGGAGGAAAAAATGGAGCGGTACAAAGTAGATAATTTGAAAAAAGGAAAAGAAACGTTTGAAAAATATTACGGGAAAGTGAATGATACGGCAGAAGTATCAACAAGTACGTCAACCTCAAGCTCAAAATCAACAAGTACTTCGAAAAAAAAGAAAGTTACAATGGAAGATCGGCGGCTAGAAGAGGGAAAAAGACTATTTGAAAAATATGGCGGTCCCAAGACGTTCAACCGTGAACAGCTGTATCAGCATATGCAAAAGAAAATAGCAGAAAACCAGCTTGCTCAGGAATATGCTTCCCAGAAATCAACCCCTCAGAAATCAACCCTCACCCCGCGAGCAGCCACAACCTCGCGGGTGAGTACCAATGGCACGCGCCCGTATAGCGACCAGGAATTCACGCAGATGGTACTGGACTATGCCAAACGCACCCCGAACAGAGGAAACCAGAGCTTCCGTTCCTCTACTGGATTAACCTACTCCGGAAAGCAGGGAACAATCACCTTCGCCCAGGCGCAGGCAGATCCGAAATATAAAGAATATGTCCAAAAAGGAAGCCGAAACCTGAAAGGATATTCAGATGGATTCATCGGGGATCTGAAAGCGGCGGCAAAAGTAAGGGATACATCAGCAGTACCGGATCTTCGTTCGGAGTACATGGACGATGACGAAAAGGAGATGTACAACTATCTTCTCGGAAAATATGGTACAGACACAGCAGATGAGTTTGAGAAAGGCATCGAGGACACGCTGGGCGCCAGACTGAGACACGATGAGACGAAGACGGTTAGAGATGTGTCACGGAGAAATGTTCTTGCTGGTGTCGGCTATAACGTCTATGGAGCAATAGAAAGCCCGAAGGGATATGTCTACGCAGCTACCAAAACAGGAATTGACAAGACGAAAGAAATCAAGGATCTGATGAATGCAGATTCAACCGATGAATATAAGTCGATCCTGGAGGAATATAAGAAACGGAATACTCCGGTTGATTTAAATAATCCGGCATTTTCTGGAAATGCGATCATGAATGCTTCCAACGAGGGAATCAAGCAGGCGATCGGCGGAACGCCGGTAAGAGATTTCGTTATCGATACAGGCTTGTCGATGGCACAGTCCGCTTCCCGTATGCCGCTGGGCGCGCTGAATGTTGTGATGGCTGGCGGAAGTGCGGCGACCGATGCGTATGTGGATGCAGCAAACAGGGGAGCAACCGGCGATCAGGCGCTGCTCCAGGGCGCCGCTCAGGGAACAGCGGAAGGCGTCGGAGAAAACTTCGGTCTTGGAAAATTAAAGATAATGAAAGAAGCACCGGGAAAAGGTGCAAAGGCAGTTATTAAGAACCTGGCGAAGCAGGCAATTGCGGAAGGTTCTGAAGAGGGCGCGACGGAAATCATAAATACCATTACCGACGAGATGATCATGCGAAATAAATCAAACTATGACACAGCGATGAACTACTACATGAGCCAGGGAATGAGCAAAAAAGAAGCACAGGCACGTGTCTATGAGGGAATCGTCCAAAATGTCGGCATGGCAGCTCTTGGCGGCGCAACCTCGGGAGCAATCATGGGTGCCGGGGCGCAGGCACTTGGAACCCTCTTACAGCACGGAACAATGGCGCAGGAATATACGGAACAGAGAGCGATCACACCGGAGGAACAGACGGCACAGCAGCAGGCCAAAGAGCAGCGTGCGCCGGTGGCTTCTGAGGGTGTTTCGAACATGGTTCAAAATACACAGAATAACGCAGGAGCGGGAAGTACAGCCCTCTCTGATATTCCTGTTTCGGATGAAAATATGTCAGCTGCTTCGGAAAGTGGTCCAAATGCAAGCGAAAATGTTTCTAATATCAATAAAAACGTTACTGGTATCAACGAAAACGTTACCAATATCAACGAAAACGTTGATAACACCTCTGAAAATGTGAAAAATTCCATCAGCAACGTTCCAGAGCAGATGAACACACAGACCGAAACCAACCGGCAGGCAGAGACAAGTCAGCAAACAGAAACAAGTCAGCAGGAAGAAACAAGTCTGCAAGCGGAAACAAGTCGGCCGGCAGAAAATCAGCAGAGCGAGAAAACAGCAGAACGCGCCCATCCGGATTCTGTACAGGAAAGTTATGCCAGAGAATACGCTGGGAATATGACAGAGGAAACCCGGAGAAAGGAATACATCGAAAGCCATAGAGAAGATTTGAATGATATCTTCTCAGACCTGGGAGAAAATGGAAGAACGGCAGCAGTCGAATCTTACGATCCGGAGGTTCCGGTATCGCAGTATCGCTGCGCATTTAACCGGTATTATGACTCCGGGCGCTATGCGGCTGATATCGGAGTGGCGGAAAAATCAGCCCTATCCTTATATCTGACAGGAGATCAGCAGCTTGCGGCATACAAAGCAGGAGCACAGGACAGAAAACTGGAGTTAGATCGCATGTCAAGCCAGCGGCAGCAGGGACCGGCGCACCAAGGCGGACTGGAGAACCTGTCCCAGAACGCGACACAAGCGCAGCAGAACCTTGCAGAAAGTCTCGGAAAGCGTACGGGACTTAAATTCATCCTGGAGGATTCCTTGAAATCCGGAGCAGTGGGAGAGTATGAGGGAAAGAAGGGCACGATCCGGATCTCCACTAATTCGGAAAACTTCCTTCGAACAAACAGCCATGAATTGACCCACTTCATCAAAGAGAACGCCCCGGAGCATTTCACATCCTATCGTGATACAGTTATCAGCGCTTACTTATCCGCAGAGGGACAGACGCTGGAGCAGATGACGGAAAGCTATGAAAAAGCCTACGAGAAACACGGTCAGAAGCTCTCCAGGGATGAAATCATGGAGGAGATTGCCGCGGACGCCACAGGAAAATTTTGGAATGATGAGGAATTTGTTCAGAAAATTGCCCGTAAGGATAAAACGGTCGCACAGAAAATTGTGGATTTCCTGAGTGATATGCTGGATGCTATTAAGAGTCTCATTAAAAACGAGCACACAGGAAAAGCAGCCGAAACGTTGGCAGAACAGAAAGATTCGTTTGAAAAAGCAAGAAACCTCTGGATGGATGCACTGGATCAGGCAAGCGAAAATTATAAGACGGGTGATGCAAATGCAGAGAGCGCTGTGCGCTTCCAGCTGGCAAAACCGGATCTGGTGACAGACAAGCACATCGAAGAAAACTATGACTATGTCCGGAAGATGGACAGTGTCGCATCGATTCGCGGGGATGAGTTTAAGGGAGATCCAAAGGAAATGCGTAGCAAAATCATAGAACTGTATAATTCTTACGGAAATGTGGTTCATAATGATGTGGTAGGGGATGTTGCTTTAAGTATGCGTTCAGTTCGAAATGATCTGGCGCATGGTTATGGAGACAAAAAAGCTGCCGCTTTTGCAACGGTAAAAGATGTAATTGAAAATGGAAAGGTTTTAAGATATTCGAAAGACTGGAAAGGAAGAGGATATGATTCTGTTTCAATAGGAGCAAAGATAAATATTACAGATGGGGAAAATGCAGGTCAGTATTATGAGGTATGCGTTGTAAAAGTAGACAGGACAAATCGAATGTATCTACACGAAGTGGATATAGAAAAGGCAGATAGTGTCCCGTTCAACTACGCCCAGGCCGAACCTGCAAAAAAACATAGCGGCTACAACTATCTGCCTATCTCCAGTATATTTGACAGACTGCGCAATGTCAAGAATGAAAATGTTAAATATCAGCTTGGAGATAATGAACTGGAAGAGACAGATAACAAGGAGTTGGTTGCCCGTAATGATCTGACAGAAGAAAAGCTGGTAGAAAGTTTAGATATGAACAGCCCTATCTCATTAAAAACAAAACCGGGTAAGGGTGGGGAAGATATGAGAGACATTTCAATTGTATTTAAGAAAGATGCGGTTGCTTCGGGCGAAATCCAGAAAGGAAATTTTAAAGATGGCGTTGCTGCCGTCATTCTGCCGACGGATGCCAGCGATAACCTGAAAGCCCGCTTAAACCAGGAAGGAGTCAATACGATTCTTTATGATCCTAATCTTCCGGATGCCAGAAAGAAGGCGATCAGTGAATTGAAGGATGTTCGTTTCCAGATTGAAGATTCCGATATGGACATTGATTATGACGAGGTGGTTCGAGAAAACGGTGAGCTGCGGAAGATCAACGAAGAATTGAAAAATCAGCTTGTCCTCACAAAAGATTACACACCGAGAAAAGAAGATATCCGTAAGTATGCAAAAAGCCTGTTAAGAGAATATAATTCTACTTACTCACAGGAAAAACTTGAAAGCAACCTGAGCCGGTTTTATGAGTATATCCAGAAAGCGGAACGTATGGACGCCCAGGAGTTGGCAAACGTAGCGACGCAGATAGGCCGTGCGATTCTGGAAAAATCACAGCAGACGGATCAGGAGCAGGTAAAGGTCTATAAAAACATCCTGCAAGATATCAAGGGCACGCCGATTTATGTTCCGGAAGAAGTCAGAAGAAACTTAGATTCAGAGGGAGGTTATAATAATTTCCGTAAGAGATATTTCGGAAAACTAAATTTCCGTAACAACGGTGTGAGCGTGGATGTGGCTTATAATGAGTTAGCTGGAATGCATCCGGAACTCTTTCCTCTTGATATTGTAAATCCGACTGACCAGCTTCTGCAAATTGCAGATGTTCTGGATGATTATCAGCCAAAGGTAGAGAATCCGTTCAAGGCAGATATGAATGAATTGTCCGTTTTTCTTGGACAGGAGATTCTGGATAATAAAGCAAATATCAGAAACATACCTCCGACATTAGCAGATAAGATTTTTGCGAAGGCGAATCGAACGGAGCAGGAATATATCGCTAAGAGAAAAGAATACGAACAGAAGCTGAGAGAATATCGCGGGAACGTGAGGGAGCGCGAACAGGGGCGTCAGGATAAGAAACAGATCATTCGTGACGTCACGAAAATGCAGAAGTGGCTGCTGTCTCC
>ERZ779861.924-NODE-924-length-36243-cov-3.534763_pt1 | contig 36243 bp, 32 predicted proteins | sample MGYA00511558_ERZ779861 | MGnify/ENA primary metagenome ERZ779861 (study PRJEB29588, sample SAMEA2163432) | human gut metagenome | biome: human gut; feature: human-associated habitat; material: faeces | place: Denmark | collected 2008/2010 ...
TAGAGCGCAACCTTGCCAAGGTTGAGGTGGCGGGTCCGAGCCCCGTAATCCGCTTAAGGATGGTAGTGATAAGCTCCATCCTTTTTTCGTTTTATAGGAAGTTTTGCGGGAGAGGGTTTGTTCAAAGACATTTTCGCGGGCATTTATTTAAGGAAGCCTTTGCGAGAGGATATTTCCGCGGACAGCTTTTGATGAAGACTTCATGAGAAGAAAATCCTGTAGGCAGTTTTGCGGATGAGATTTAAAAGCACTTCCCTTCCGTGCAAAATTTTCTACGAGTTTCTTCCTATTAATATTATATACGAGGTTACGGCAATGCAGATAAGTCAGTTTTTCATGAGCGGGGACATCAAGGGTGCAATTGCATATATGCGCGAGCACGAGGAGTTCAAAGATGTTCTTTCGGCGTACACTGCGATTTTCGAGGATTGCAAGTACCGCACGTATGATGTACCGGACATACTTAACGAAATCCTGCGTCTATATCAGATTTACTACCGTGACGTGTTCTACTGCGGAATATCGGAAGCTGACGCTGCGGACAAACTGCTGGCACAGCTCAAAGCTCTCATGGAAATGCCTGACGCGGACGAAGAGCATCTCACCGAGCGGCTGAAATCCGTGTTTGCAGAGAACGGCTGTCACGCGCTTTTCGGAAAAACTCAGGGATATTACGGTCCTTACGTCTGGCGTGAAACTGTTCCGACGGTCTACAGTGTCGAGCTTCCGAACGAGGTCGCTAAATACAAAGTCAATATCTTAAAGGGATTCGTGTTCAGGAGCTGGATGGACTATCTCACCATCGGCAGGTACGGAACGAGCGGATGGGCTTCCCCCGACGGAGTAATAAACTGCATCGAGCAGGCGTATGACTTTGAAAGCGAGCGGTTTCTTGTCTCACTGCTAAAGCACGAAGCGCAGCATACCGTCGACATGAAGCGTTTCCCGAGCATCACTCCCGCGGAGCTTGAATACCGTGCAAAACTTGTTGAGCTGCATTACTCGAGCGACATAGGACTGCTGCAAAAGTTCATATCGGAAGCGGACGAGAACAGAGTGGGAGACAGTCACGCGGCGGCTTCTGCGAAAATCAAGCGTGAATTTGCGGACACAGACGAAACGTCTCTCGAATGCATTCAGTCGCGGGCGATAGAGCTGCTACGGGAGAGCACGAAAGAAATGGAAGAAAAATATTCCCCTGCGCCGTAATAAACGAGAAAAACAGTATGACTGCGAAAGCCACACTGTTTTATTTTTATATTCGGTTAGCGTAATATCTCCGTTCCAATTGAGTCGACAATTGTTGATACGAGACTGGGCACTCTATCGGTCAGGGTGTCTACAATAATATTTTCCTCTGGGATTGGTAAAGCATAGAGTTTGTTTATGAGTTCAATTTTCTTCTCGACGTCGGAAGCACTGAACTGCTGAGCCTTTAAGTCATTGTAGACCTTATTGTAGAAGTCTATCAGCTTTTGGTTTGTGTCTTCTCTTTCGCGCACTATTGTGCTGATGGCTTCGGCTTTTGCTTTTCCCGCTATATCTCCGGGACTTCCGCAGTCACCGGCGTCTCCGCTTGGAATTTCCGTGACATTAAAAATCGCATCTTTGATGTACTGCGTGTCGTCGAGTATCTTCTTCATGCACTGCATTACGCTCTCGATGGTATACTGGCTGTTTTCTTCCGATATATTCTCTATATTCTCGGTATTGATTCTTTCGTCCATTTTATATCCTTCCGTATCTGTATATTCATGCGCGTCTTCGGAAGGCAGGAGCGTTATTCTGTTTTCATCGGTGAATCGCGCTCTGCCTTTTTTAACGAGACCTTTTGCGCGTTTTTCGTATGTTCTGCCGATTATCTTCCCGCTTGAATCTACTACTTCGATTTTCAGTGAAGCGGGAGAGGTATTGTTTGTCATGGGAACCCTCCCCTATTCAGTTATTTCAGCCGCCGTTTTTTGTTATGGGTGTCTCCCCAGGGCTTATTTTCATTATATCATACCGTATTCACCTTGTCAAGCGGTGTTTTGTTGTGTAGTATAGTCGTTTACTTCATGCTTTATATATGGTATAATAGAAAAGATTTTTCTACTATTATTATATAACGGAGCTTAATGATGGATCAGCAAAAAGAAAACAAAATGGGGTATATGCCGATGTGGCAGCTCATTGTCTCGATGTCGCTTCCCATGGTCATAGCGATGCTCGTTCAGGCGTGCTACAACATCGTAGACAGCATTTACATATCCCGCTACAGTGACGCCGCTCTTGCCGCAGTTTCATATGCGTTCCCCGCACAGAACCTGATGATAGGCTGCGCTACCGGTATCGGAGTCGGTGTAAACTCCCTGCTCTCACGCTCACTCGGCGAGAAAAACTACAAAAGAGCAAACCGGTGCGCCGGAAACGGACTTATTCTCGCACTTTTCGGATATCTCATCTTTCTCGTGTTCGGTCTGTTCTTCGCCGGATGGTTCATTTCGTTCCAGACGAGCACCGCTGACATAATCGAGTATGGTCGAGAATATCTTTCGGTATGTTGTGTGTTCTCCTTCGGTATCTTCGGCGAGATTCTGTTTGAGCGTCTCATGCAGGCGACGGGAAGAACGCTTCTCACGATGTTCACTCAGGGTATCGGCGCGATAGTCAATATACTGCTCGACCCCGTGTTCATCTTCGGCTACTTCGGACTTCCCGCAATGGGAGCTAAAGGCGCGGCTATCGCTACAGTCCTCGGTCAGATAATCGCATTCATCATCGCTGCCATTCTCAACCACACGAAAAACCTCGAGGTAAAACTCACCCGCGACGCTTTTCATCTTGAGAGAGACATTGTCGGAAGAATTCTTGAAGTCGGCATACCGTCCATACTCATGGTAGGCATAGGCTCGCTCATGACGACGGGTATGAACAAAATCCTGAACAAATTCTCCGACCTTGCCGTTACCGTATTCGGCGTATACTTCAAGCTGCAGAGCTTTGCATTCATGCCCGTATTCGGTCTGAACAACGGCGTTATCCCGGTTATAGCGTTCAACTACGGCGCGGGTCACAAGAAGAGGATGATTTCCGCCGTAAAAATCGCCTGCATTATCGCGACCGGCTTCATGTGCATTGGGCTTATTATAATGCAGATATTCCCCGCGCAGGCTCTTCTGCTCTTTGACGCAAACGAGGAAATGCTCTCTATAGGCGTTCCCGCACTCCGCACCATCAGCCTCAGCTTCATTTTCGCCGGAGTATGCATCGCGCTCTCGTCCGTATTTCAGGCTCTCGGTCACGGCAAATACTCCGCGATAGTTTCCGCAGCGCGCCAGCTTCTCATTCTCCTCCCCGTGGCGTACCTCTTCTCTCTCACGGGAAAGCTCGAGCTTGTATGGCTGTCATTCCCCATAGCAGAGCTTATGTCAATCACGGTAAGCCTTGCGCTGTACATCAGGATTTACAAGAAAGTAATCAAAGGTTTACCTGACTGACGTCAAAACTTATACAACAATTACAATCTCCGCTCTTTACGGGCGGTTTTTGTTTGTCTAAAATTTGCGTTGATTTATCTCTCCGATTAAGATATAATAACTGAGTATTGTGATTTTTATCACAAATTTTGTCCGTATTACATTTTATTTAGGAGAAAAATATGAAACGTTATTTTGCGCTGATACTTGCCGCGCTGCTTCTCATGCCGACAATTGTTTCCTGCTCACAGAACGGCTCCGAAGAAACAAAGGGAGCGGAAACCACAGCCGACACCGCCGCGACTGCCGACTCCGAGTCTGAAACCGAAGACGAAACCGACGACGGCAACATTCGCTCATGGGAAGGACTTACCTTTGACGGAGCGGAGATTAACATTGTCGGACGCACGGAAGCAACATACGCCATCGACTTCTACGCCGAAGAGATAACAGGTGAAGCTGTCAACGACGCCGTGTACAACAGAAACGCAAAGGTTGACAACGACCTCGCCGTACAGCTGAACTATATCAACGGCTCCGACGACTACAACACATTCTTCACAAATGTCAGAAACAGCGTGAGTGCCGCCGACGGTGCATACGATATCGTATCGTCCTACGCATACTATGCCGCTCCCCTCTCACTTGAGAAGCTGTTCAAGAACCTCCACACCGTACCGAACCTCGCGCTCACAAATTCGTGGTACAACCAGAGCTTTGTAAACGACATGACGGTAAACGGTCAGCTCGATTTCGTTATAGGCGACCTCACCCTCACCGCGACCGACAGAATGATAATCACATTCTTCAACAAGGAGCAGGCGCAGAGATGGATTCCGGACACAGACCTCTACAATGACGTATACGAAGGCAAGTGGACCGTCGACTACCTCGCAACTCTTGTCTCGAACATATGGGAAGACAAAAACGGCAACGGCAAGATTGACCCCGCCGACGTATTCGGTCTGTCATACCAGCTAGGCTCCGTTCCGACCGACGGTATGATAACGGCTCTCGGCGTACACATGGTCGACAAGGACGCTGACGGAAACCTCTACATCAACCTTTATAATGAACACTCCAACACCGCGTTTGAAAAACTCATTAACCTTGTATACAACACATCCGGCGTAGGTCAAAGCATGAATGACGCGTTCAAGAACGGAAACGTACTGTTCGTTATGGAATGCGCTAACTACGCTAAATACCAGCTACGCGACTTCGACCCCGACTACGGCGTACTTCCCCTCCCGAAGCTCGACGAGACACAGGAAAAATATCTCACGACTGCTCAGGACGCCTATGACGTGCTATCCATCCCCACAACCTGCAAGAACCTCGAAGCAACGGGCGCGTCCCTTGAATACCTCTCAGCCCTCTCGCAGAGCGACGTTTATCCCGCATACTTTGAGACTACCTTCCAGAAGCAGTACATGAGAAGCGAAGAAGACTCCGTAATGTTCGACCTCATCAAGAGCGGACTTGAGTTCAACTTCGGCACATTCTACTCAAACTGCATCGGCAACCCCGTATGGACATTCCGCGACAGCATTTCCAACAACCGCAGCTTCACCTCCGAATACAAGAAGATGGCTAAGGTTTACGAAAAGACGCTGAAGAAGTTCACAGAAGCAATGGCGGAAAGAGCTGAAGCCGAATAAAAAAGCTCCAGCGTCGATGTTTTGTCATCGCACAGAAGCCTATATTATTACCGGACTGTATGTATTATTTCATGCCGTCCGGTTTTTGTTTTTCTTCTTCGAGTATCTCGAGTTTACGCATGATTTTCTTTTGGTTTTCGAGAACCAAATCAAGCTTTTTGTGAAGGTCGTCGATAATAAGCTCGTTTTTGAGGTTTATACGGTAGTCGTTCTCCGCTCTTTTCCTGTCTTTTGCTTCCTGACGGTTCTGACTCATCATAATGAGGGGCGCCTGAACAGCAGCTATACATGACAGAACAAGGTTGAGCAGGATGAACGGATATCCGTCGAACGCGTTTGCCGCAAGAACGATGTTTACAACCATCCATATTACCATCACCGCGATAAAGCTGAAAATAAATGCCCAGCTTCCGGCAAATTTAGCGACAGCGTCGGACGCCTTCTGCCCGAGCGACAGCTTTTCGTCCTTGTCGGTATTTTTTGTGACCTCTGTTGCGATAAGCTGATGAATAAGCTCCTCATCGGTAAATTCCTTATCGGTAACGTCAAGAAGCTCTTTTATTACTTTTCTGCGTTCTTTTTCGTTTTTCATAAGAATGCTCCAATGTTTGTTTACGTTCTGTTGTAGCTGCCGAGGTAGCAGAATTCCTCGCAGTAGTCGCCGATTGTGGACATAAGCTCAGCGAATCTGTCGGAGTAAACCTGCGTCTCGAAGTCGAGGAAGAAGCGGAATTCAAAGTCCCTGCCCTCTATCGGACGGGATATTATGCTTGTCAGATTTATGCCGAGAGCTGAGAAACGTGAGAGAACCTTGAAAAGCGCGCCGGGCTTATTTGCTGTCGTGAGCATGACGGTGGTTTTGTCCGCTCCGGGATATATGCGCGGCTCTTTCGACAGGCATATGAAGCGTGTGTAGTTGTTTGCGTTGTCGTGGATATCCTTCGCGAGCGGAACAAGGTCGTATATCTTCGCGCAGTCTCTTGATGCTATCGCGGCGACATCGTCCCTGCCGGATTCTTTAACATATCTTGCGGCGGCGGCTGTGTTCGGGAGGTACGTTATCTTCTTTCCGCCGAGAGACTCGATATATCCCGCGCACTGGTGTATAGCCTGCTCATGGGATACGATTTCCTTTACGGAATCAAGCGTAGCTCCGCGGTTTGCGAGAAGAGAATGCTCTATTTTCAGCTTGACCGAACGGCAGATGTAAAGTCCGCACGTCTCAAGCTCCTTGAACACGTCTCCCACAACTCCCGCGGTGCTGTTTTCTATCGGAAGAACGCCGAACTCAGTGTAGCCGGTCTTTACCGCGCGGATAACGTCCCCGAACGCCTTCACAAACTGTATGTCGGGTGAGAGGAACATTCGTCTTGCCGCGGAAGCTGAGTATGCTCCGTCAATGCCCTGACAAGCCACAAGTGCGCTCTCGGGGAAAAGTCGCGGTGTTGAGTCTATCGCGTGCGTTATCTCGTCGTACAGCTTGCTTTTCGGCTTGATGAGGCTGTTCTGATACTCGCGCGACAGCTCAAACAGGAGGGAATAAAGCTCCTTTGTGTACGCTCCCATGTCTTCTCCGGCAGTTTCGGCAGCAGTTTTAGCAACAGCTTCGAGCTTGTTTTCTTCCCGAACCGCGTCGTACACCGGAAGTCCGTTCTGCTTTTTGTATTCGCCTATCGCAGCCGCGGCTTTCATTCTGTCCGTGAAGCCATTTATCAGCATTTCATCGGCTGAATCTATCTTTTTTCGCAGTTCACTGAGATTTTCTTCCATATGAGTTTGACCTTTCTATTCCTTTGCCGCCTCGGCTGAATCCGTGAGCTTAGGCTTGAACCAGTTCTTTTCAAATTTTATCGCGATATAACCTATGACAGACGACACAAGCGCGCCGAGAGCGTCAACGATTATATCCTTCATTGTATCCCGCAGAGCGTCGTGTCCTACAAGCTGAGTTCCGTCCGCTGTCATGAACTTCTGCATATTAAGTCCCAGCAGTCCGTCGAACGAGAACTCGTATATCTCCCACAGCGAGCCTATCGTCACCGAGAAGGTAAACGCAAAGAGCGCGATGAAAAACGGCGACAGCTTCACCACTACATGCTCGTCTCGGTTGAGGATGTACACTACCATCAAACCGAAAAATCCCGTCATCATACTGCTCATAGTGTGGAGAATATTGTCCCATCCGGGAATTACATAGTAAAAGCTGCGCACTTCTCCGAGAAATATCGCGCAGTAGAGAAATACGATGTAGAAGGTATACAGCAGCGCGGGTATCTCAAACTTGAACTTTTTCGAGAGAAGCGTCGGTATGTTTATGACAAGGCATCCGAGCAGGCACTCGACTATCATAAGAATATAGTCCGCGTGGGAATGGTATCCGGCTTCGTTTTCGCTCACGCTGTCGGAGAAGAACACCATTCGTATTACAATATAAATAATGGGGAGAACAAAGCTCGCGAGAGTTAAGGCGTACATGATTTTGTTTCGTCTGACTGCCACGGCTTCTCTTTCTGCGGCGGTAAGTGTATGCGCGTTCTTTTTCATATATTTATCCTCGCTCAGTCAAATATAGCTCTTGTCAGCTCTTCGGAGTCGGTTTTGTATATCGTTCCGTCAAATCTGCCGAGAGCTTTTTTCACAGATTCCGGAGTAAAATCACATCCCACAAGCGCGTTTTCTATATCCTCCGCGTCAACGCCGGAGAAAAAGTCGCCTTTTATTCCCGCGCTTGTGATTTTGCCGTGGTATACGGAATATCCCACAGTAAAAGTTCCCGCGGAGATATGGAATGTCTTCTCTATATCAAATTTCGGAGCGGCGGCATAGATAAATTCCTCTCCCGCAAATCTCTCCCGCGCTATCTCGGAAATTCTCTCGCGGTCGCCGTCTGTCAGGGAGTATTCACCGTCCGTCAGCTTTTCTACTATTATGTCGCGGAACTCTTCGCTCGTTACTTTTTTGTCATGTGGCAGATGCTCCGATATGTTCGTGACGCGCTGTCTTACCGATGCGAGAGCCTTTGACTCAATCTTATACGGATTCGGCGTGGACGAGCGCACAAGAGCGTCAATATCGGTGGAAAACAGCAGCGAGCCGTGATGCACAGTCATGCCGCCCGCCTTGTACTGCGTATTGCCGCTGACTTTTTTGCCGTCCACCGTGATGTCGTTCCGTCCCGTGAGAGCCGCGTCGCACCCGAGCTGCCCTAAAATATCAACAATGGGGTCGATAAATCTGCCAAACTCTATCTCGATGCCGCTCGACTTTGTGATGTAGGAAAACTGCCAGCCGCCCATGTCCGTATATATGCATCCTCCGCCGGAGAGCCGTCTTGCAACCGTAATGCCGTGCTCCCGTGCGTAAGCTGCGTCGATTTCCTCAAGAGTGTTCTGGAATTTGCCTATCATCAGCGTCGGAGTGGTGCGCCATATCATAAAAACATCGTCGTCCATGATATGCTCACGCGCAAAATAATACTCCGCGGCGAAGTTATAGAACACGTCCGTTGAGCCTGTATTCACATATATCATGTGGACTTTACCCCCTCCAAAGCCTCCGCCGCAAGGTATGAGCTTCTGACAAGGGGCGCGCTGACGACGTACTTTATGCCGGCTGCGAGAGCTTTCTTCTTGTAGTTCTCAAATTCCTCAGGGGTAACGTATCTTTTGAGCGGATAATGTTTGCTCGACGGCTGTAGATACTGGCTTATCACAAGAATGTCGCAGTTTATCCTATGTAAATCCGAGAAAACCGCGTCAAGCTCTTCGTCGTTCTCACCCAGTCCGAGCATTATTCCAGTTTTGGTGAACGACGTGCCGTATTCCTTCGCGCGGGACAGCACCTCGAGAGAACGCGTATATACAGCTCCCGGTCTGACGTCATTGTAAAGCGAAGGCACAGTCTCGATATTGTGGTTCAGCACGTCCGGTTTTTCAGCCATAACGGTGTCAAGCGCGGTACTGTCCCCCTTGAAGTCGGAGATAAGCACCTCGACCGTCACTCCCGGGCAGGTCCTTCTCACCTCACGAATAACATCCGCGAAAACGGAAGCTCCGCCGTCGGGTAAGTCGTCACGTGTCACGCAGGTCACTACAACATGGCGCAGTCCAAGCTCAAGTGCGGCTTTCGCTATCTTTTTCGGCTCGTCTATATCGGGTGCGGTAAGCTCTCCTGCCTTTGCGTGGGGAACGTCACAGAAAGCACAGTTCCGCGTACACTTTGAGCCGAGTATCATGAACGTTGCAGTCTTGTGCCTGTAGCAGGTTCCGAGGTTCGGACAGCTCGCGCTTGTGCATACGGTGTTCAGTCCCAGCTTTGACATGAGCGAGGCTACCTCGTTTGTTTCCGCGGCGTTGTAGCGCACTCTCAGCCACTCCGGTTTTCTTTTGTCAGGCATATTACTCTCCGTCGGCTTCTGCGTAGGCTACTACCTGACCTACGGGAACATCGTCTCCTTCTTCCGCTTCGAGCGAGACTATCTTCATGTCGTGCATAGCCTCGATTTCGCTCACTACCTTGTCGGTTTCAACTTCAAATAAAACGTCTCCGCTCTTAACCTCGTCTCCGGGCTTCACGCACCATGTACACAGCACGCCGGACTTCATCTCGGGGCGAAGCGCGGGCATTGTTATCTCGACTTTCATAATTATTTCTGCCTTTCAGTCAAAAATATCTTTTATCAGCATTTCTGCCGTGTCTGTATCGTATTTTTCTTCTAAAAGAGATAAAATTTCGCTCGGTATGAGTCTCCTGCCGACGAGAAAGTCAAATCCTTCCCCTGCCGACAGCACCACTCCGTTTTTCGCGCTCAGTGTAACGTGCTCTCCGTGAAGAGCAAACAAGGGAGAGCGACCGCAGTTCCACTCCCAAGTGCGGTATTTTTCCCCCGCCAAAGACTCTATTGCCATGACTTCATCGGGAGTAAAATTCCTTATTTCGTCCGAGAGTGCGTCTCCGAGCTTTTTTTCAAATTCTTCTACAGTTGTACCTTGCGGAATAAAATCGGAAATGTTGCCGACAGGAGCGGGATTGCTTTTCACAGCCTTCGACACTGTTTTTTCCCTCGCGTGAGAGGTCAGTGACGACAGGGCAGTTATATCCGCGTCAAAGAGAAGAGTTCCGTGATGCATTACCCTTCCCCGATGCACGGACTGAGCGTTTCCGCTGACTTTTTTTCCGTTTACCGTGATGTCGAACGCCTCTCCCATCTCCGCCGGTACTCCGAGAGAGCGCAGAAATTCGACTACGGGAGTGAGAAACCGCGCATAGTCCGTCCGCTCTCCCATGTCGGAGAAAAAGGAGAAATTCACGTTTCCGAGGTCGTGATATACCGTTCCGCCGCCGCTGTTCCGCCTGAATATCGGTGTACAGTGCTTTTCGCATTCGAGAATGGAAACCTCGCCGTACACGTTCTGATTCTTGCCGACAATAACGGACCTCTCCCCGCGCCACAGCATGAGAAAGTCGCCTGACGTGAGGTTTTCAAGGATGAACTGTTCAGCCGCGAGACAGAACGACGGGTCATGCGACGGATTTTTTATAAGCGTCATTTTTTAATCGGGATTTCTCTCGCCGAGCACTACGCGGTACTTCTGATAGAAGCTCTCGTAGTAGTCCCCGTCAAGTGCGTCGCGAATCTTCTGCATAAGCTCGTTGTAGAAATACAGGTTGTGGATAACCGCAAGACGCATTCCGAGAGCTTCCTTTGCCTTGATAAGGTGACGGATGTACGCTCTGGAGTGGTGTCTGCAAGCCGGACAGCCGCAGTTTTCGTCGATCGGGCGCGGGTCGTTCATGTATTTCTCGTTGAGCAGGTTCATCTTTCCGTTCCATGTGAAGAGGTTGCCGTGACGCGCGTTTCTGGACGGCATTACGCAGTCGAAGAAGTCAACTCCGCGGTGTACGCCTTCGACAATGTTCTGCGGTGTTCCCACTCCCATGAGGTATCTCGGCTTGTCCTTCGGCATATACGGCTCTACGGCTTCGATTATGCGGTACATTTCCTCGGTTTCTTCACCTACAGCAAGTCCGCCTATAGCATATCCGTCGGTGTCAAGCTCGCGTATCTGCTCCATGTGGCGGATTCTGAGGTCGGCGTATGTGCTTCCCTGATTGATTCCGAACAGCATCTGGTGCGGGTTGACAGTGTCTTCAAGTCCGTTCAGTCTGTTCAGCTCTGTCTTGCAGCGGAGAAGCCAGCGTGTGGTTCTGTCGCAAGAATTTTTAACATAGTTGTATTCGGCGGGGTTCTCTATGCATTCGTCAAACGCCATAGCTATGGTTGAGCCGAGGTGCGACTGAATCTGCATCGACTGCTCGGGTCCCATGAAAATGCGCTTTCCGTCAATGTGGGACGCGAAGTAAACGCCCTCTTCCTTGATTCTGCGGAGGCTTGCGAGTGAGAACACCTGGAATCCGCCGCTGTCCGTAAGTGTGGGTCTGTCCCATCCGGTAAACTTTTGCAGTCCTCCGAGGTCGTGGATGAGCTTGTCTCCCGGACGGATGTGAAGGTGGTACGTGTTTGAGAGCATTACCTGACAGTTCACTTCCTTTAAGTCGAAGGCTGACAAACCGCCCTTTATGGCAGCGCAGGTTGCGACGTTCATGAACACGGGAGTTTCAATAGTTCCGTGAGGGGTAATGAGCCTGCCTCGTCTGGCACAGCTCTGCGGATCGGTTTTATCGAGAACAAACATTTTTTACCTCTGTTTAATAATATTATTATATGCAGTCATCTTCCGAACTGGCGGTCGATGGACGATTTTTTTATTTCAAATGCAACGGGGCGTCCGTGCGGGCAGGTTCTTATCACGCTCGAGCCTTTTTCGGGAGTCATGAGAAGCCTATCGCATATCCATTTTATGTGAGCCATGTCGTACACTCTGCCGCCCTTTATCGCAGCCGCCTGCCACAGCCTTGTCTCAAAAAATCCCGTTGCGGCTGATTCTACGCTTGCGGTGTTGTCGGACAGCTTTTCCACAAGAGTGCTGAAGAGCTCCTCCGCGGCGGATGCGTCAAGGGTATCGGGAATCGAGAACACGCTTGCCTTGTAGGTGGACGCGCCGGTTTTTTCGTAGGTATAGTCGAATCCGAGCGCCTTTATCTTGTCCCCGTATTCCTCAAGCGCGACTATCTCCGGCGAGAGCAGTTTCAGCTCTATCGGGGAGAGCAGCATCTGTCCTCCTATCGCGGTTTTGGAGCCGTCACGCAGTCCCTCTCGCATTTTTCGGCAAAGCTCGTCGAAGATTATTCTCTCGTGCGCGGCGTGCTTGTCTATCATGAGAATCTCCTCGCCTATCTGAACGATGACGTATGTATTGAACGCCTCGCCGATTATAAGGTAGTCGGGAATCTTCTTTGGGTCAAATGCGCAAATCTCGGCATAGGGATCGTTTTGCTTGGCAATATACGGCATATCGGGAGCTTTTGCTTCATGCGGAGTTTTGACATCAGCAGGTGTTTCTTCGATTGGAGTCTGTATTTCCTCTACCTGCTCTACTCGTACCGCTTCCGTCGACTGCTTTACCTCTTCACGCGGGATTTCTTCCGGCTTTGCGTGAGCTTCTGATGACTTTGCATAAACTGCGGCTGACTTGAAATCCGGCAGCTCTATATCCGTCGCAGGCTTTTGCGCAGTTTTCGGGCGGCTGAGATTGTATTTTTCATACACACCTGAGTAGTCGGGAACTTTCGGCTCGGCTTTTTTCTCCTGCGCCTGTGAAGCAGAAGTACCGCTCGGTGCGCTCGTCATTGTTATCTGATCAGCTCGGGGTCTCGGCTTGTCAAGCGGTGCAAAAGCGTTTCTGAGCTGTTCCGTGGTATATCCCGACGTTGTTTTCTGTGCGGGCGTGTGCATTTCAAGCTCGGGACGTTTTGCCGCGGCTTCAAGGGAGGTGAGTACGGCGTAATATATCGCGTCGAATATCACCTTTTCGTTCGCGAACTTTACCTCGAGCTTTGCGGGATGCACGTTCACGTCAACCGCGGCGGGGTTTAATATGATATTGAGCACGCAGAACGGGAATTTATCGTGCGGTATTTTTGAAGCGTAAGCCTGTTCCAGTGCGGCTGAGGCGGTTTTTGACTTGATGTAGCGACCGTTTATGAAGAAATTCTCCATATTTCGGTTCGAGCGGAACATATCGGACTCGGACGTGTAGCCGACAATGCGTATGCCGTTTTCCTCTCGGTCGACTTTGAGCGCACGGGCAGCGGTATCCTTGCCGAAGAGCGCCCATATCGCTTCTCTGAGCTCTCCGCTGCCGGAGGTCATGAACTTCACCTCGCCGTCCGAGATGAACTTGAACGATATCTCAGGGTGGGACAGCGCGATTTTTTCTACTACTCCGCCGATAGCCACAGCCTCGGTCGAGTCTTTTTTGAGGAATTTTCGCCTTGCCGGAACGTTGTAGAATAAATCCTCGGCAATGACTGTAGTTCCCTCCCTGCATCCCGTGTCGGTTATGTCCTTGATTCTGCCGCCGTCGGCTTCAAGCAGTGCGCCCATCTCCGCTCCCGGAACCTTTGAATATATCCTGAGCCTTGACACGGACGATATCGCCGCCAGCGCTTCTCCGCGGAATCCGAGAGTTGTTATCGAGTCAAGGTCCTCGGCGGTTTTGATTTTGCTTGTTGAGTGCCTTTTTATCGCGGGAGCAAGGTCGTCCTTCTCGATACCGCACCCGTCGTCAGCCACTCGAATGAACGCGACTCCTCCCCGCTGAATCTCAAGTGTGATATGGCGCGCTCCGGAGTCTATTGCGTTTTCAAGAAGCTCCTTCACAGCGGAGGCAGGTCTGTCAACGACTTCTCCGGCGGCGATAAGGTTGGCGACTTCAAAGCTGAGTAAGTTTATTTTTCCCATTTTTACAGCATTTTCTTCAGCTCATAGATGAGGTTCAGCGCCTCTATCGGTGTGAGCGTGTTTATATCGGTTTTGCGGAGCTTTTCGGCTATCTCGTCGTTAATAATGTCGCCGAAGCTCATGGAAACCACTTCGTTCTCCTGTGCTTTCGCGGCTTTCTTCGGAGCGGGTACAGCGCGGTTTCCTTCGAGTGAGGCGAGTATCTCCTTTGCGCGGCGCGTTATCTCTCCCGGAACTCCGGCAAGGCGAGCAACCTCGATACCGTAGCTGTCGTCCGTCGGTCCTTTCACAATCTTGCGCAGGAACGTGACGTCCTCTCCGCGCTTCTTTGCCGCAACGTTGTAGTTCACGACTCCGCGTATCTCTCCCTCAAGGGAAGTCAGCTCGTGGTAGTGCGTCGCGAACATGGTCTTTGCTCCGATCTTCTTGCCGACGGTGTATTCCGCAACGGCTCTTGCTATGCTCATTCCGTCGTAGGTGGATGTGCCGCGTCCTATCTCGTCATATACAATGAAGCTGCGTTTTGTCGCGTTGTTCAAAATATATGCCACCTCGCGCATCTCCAGCATGAACGTGGACTGTCCGGAAGCGAGGTCATCGGACGCACCGACACGGGTGAACAGCTTGTCGACAATTCCCACTCTCGCGGAAGCCGCCGGAACAAACGAGCCGAGCTGCGCCATCAGAATAATAAGAGCGGTCTGTCTCATGTACGTGGATTTTCCCGCCATGTTCGGTCCGGTGATTAGCATGAGCGTGTTGTCGGAGGTGTCAAGATACGCGTCGTTCGGCACAAAATACGCGTCGTCAACGAATTTTTCAACCACGGGGTGACGTCCGCTCTTTATGTCTACCACATCGCTGTAGTCGACCGTCGGGCAGACATATCCGTTCTGTACAGCTACGTCGGACAGGGAGAGGAACACGTCGAGCTTTGCAAGAGCTTCCGCAGACGAACGTATTCTCACGGAGGAATTGTTCACCTCATCCCGTATGCCGGAGAAAATCTCGTATTCGAGCGATTTCAGCTTATCCTCCGCGCCGAGAATTGTCGCCTCCATGTCTTTAAGCTCGTCCGTTATGTATCTTTCCTTGTCAGAGAGCGTCTGTTTTCTTATGTATTCCTCGGGCATTTTGTCGGCAGCCGAGCGCGGAACTTCGATATAGTATCCGAAAACGCGGTTGTAGCCTATTTTCAGCTTCTGTATGCCCGTCTTTTCCCTCTCGTTCTGCTCGGCGGTTTTAATCCAGTCCTTGCCGTTTGACATGATGTATCTCAGCTGGTCAACGTCGGCATTGTACCCGGACTTTATCATGCCGCCCTCTCGAACGACAAACGGCGGATTTTCCTCAATGGATTTGTCGATAAGCTCGTATATGTCGCCAAGCTCATCCATTCCGTCCGCAATGTCCTTCAGCGCGCCGCTCGTTATACCCGAGAGCATCTTTTTTACGTCCGGCAGTATGGAGGCAGTCTGTGCAATAGCTCTGAGGTCGCGCGCACCTGCCGTACCGTAGGACACCTTTGTCACAAGTCTTTCAAGGTCAAGAACCGAAGTGAGCTTTTCACGTATCTCCTCGCGCAGCATGAAGTTGTCCACAAGCTCGGCGACCGCTTCCTGTCGTGAGATTATCTCGGCGGCGTTTGTGAGCGGGTGCTCTATCCACTGCCTGATAAGTCTCGCGCCCATGGAAGTCTCACATTTGTCGAGCACCCAGAGAAGTGAACCGCGCTTTTCCTTTGTCAGCATTGTCTCGCAAAGCTCCAGATTCCGTCTTGTGGAAAGATCCATCTCAAGATAAGCGGAAGAATCGTAGAACGACAGCTTTTTCAGATAGGAAATGTCGGTTTTCTGAGTTTCGGCAATGTATTTCAGCGCCGCTCCCACTGCTATGACAGCCGAACGCGGTCTGCCTGCTATAGAATCGGTCGAGAACTGCTTTTCCGCGCGCTCTATAGCCTCGTCAGGGTCAAAATAGTCCGTCGCGGCTTCGGTGAGCAGTACCTTCATGCGCTTTTTGACGTGCTCCGCTACCTTCGGAAGTGATTTCGCGGCGCAGCTTAATATTATCTCGCGCGGGGAATACGTGGAAAGCTCATTTATAACGTCCTCCTCGGAATATCTGTCGCGGAAGGCAGTCGCCGTCATGAACGCGGTGGAGATATCCGAGAAGCACATTCCTATTGAGCTTCCGTCAAAGTAGATTGTTGCAAGGTAGTTGTTTGCTCTTTCGTTGAGCAGGTCTGTTTCGATGAGCGTTCCGGGGGTTATTATCCTCGTAACCTCACGCTTAACAAGGTTTTTCGCCAGCTTCGGGTCTTCCATCTGTTCGCAGATAGCAACCTTGTAACCCTTTTCGATGAGCTTTCCGATGTACGGCTCGCACGAATGATACGGAACTCCGCACATGGGCGCACGATCCTCTTCACCGCAGTCTCGTCCGGTCAGGGTCAAGTCAAGCTCTGCCGAAGCCGTCTGCGCATCCTCATAAAACATCTCGTAAAAGTCGCCGAGACGGTACATGAGGATATAGTCCGGATATTGATTTTTTATTTCAAAATACTGCTGCATCATCGGGGTCATGCGAAAAAACCTCTGTGTTAATTATAGTTTATAGAATATTTGTCCTGTCTGAAACTCAGTGACAGCCGCAGGAACCGCCGCAGGATGAGCAGTCGTGTGAGCAGGGACGTTCGCCTGTGATAACAAACTGAAGCTCCGCGTAAATCTCCTGTGTGAGCGCGTCAAACTCGTTCTTCGCCGCTACGTAAGCTGTGTATACGGGATGAGTTGTAATCTGGTCGTAGAGCGCGTCGATTCTTGCCTGAACAGCGGACTTGAACTCTTCGCTTGCGGTCCGGTCTCCCTCGGGCTTGTTGTAAGCGTCGGCAAGGAGGTTCTGCTGTGTGTTGTATTCTCCGATGAGCGCGGTGAGTTCTTCCGAATGCTCGTAGTCGGATATGGTGGACTGGATTCTTTCGTCAGCCTTAACGAGTTCTCCGAGCTTTGCGATGACCTCTTTCATTTCGGGTGTGAGCTTTTCTTCCATTGTGTTTCTTTCCTTTCAGAATCTTTATATAATAAATTTTTTTAGCTTAAATCATTTCGCCGTGCATGCAGAACGTTTCCGCTCCCGTTATCTTAACGTCGACAAACGAACCTATCTTCTCCTTCGGTGCGCGGAAATGTATAGGACGGACGCAGTCTCCCCTGCCTGTCAGCATATCGGGGTCGGTTTTGCTCTCTCCCTCGGCGAGTATGCGCATGGTTCTGCCGACAAACCGCTCGTTCTTCTCGTCCGATATCGCGTTTTGCAGCTTCAGCATTCTCTCGAATCTCGCGGTAGACACTTCATGCGGAACCTGCTCCCACTTTGCCGCCGGAGTTCCTTCTCTCGGGGAGTAGATGAACGAGAAAATCATGTCGTATCTGACCTTCTCGAGCATATCGAGCGTGCCTTCAAAGTCCTCTTCCGTCTCTCCGGGGAAGCCTACGATTATATCTGACGTCAGCGAAACGTCAGGCACAAGCTCGCGCAGTCTTGCGATTTTGGTAAGATATGCTTCCGTGGTGTAGCGGCGGTTCATGTCGTGCAGAATCTTGTCAGAGCCGGATTGCAGCGGGAGATGGAAGTGCTTTACCACCTTTTCTTCCTCCGCCATGACACGGAATAATTCCTCCGATGCGTCCTTCGGGTGGCTCGTCATGAATCTGAGACGGAAATCCCCCTCAAGCGCGCATATCTTTCTCATAAGGTCCGCAATGCTCTCGCCGTTCTCGCCTTTGTAGGAGTTGACGTTCTGTCCGAGCAGCGTGATGTCCTTTGCGCCGCAGTCGATGAGCTGCCTTGCCTCCGCTAAGATATCCTCGGCAGAGCGGCTTCTCTCGCGTCCTCTGACATACGGTACAATGCAGTATGTGCAGAAATTGTTGCAGCCATACATTATAGACAGCCATGCCATATGCTTTGATGAGCGGTTCAGCGGCACTCCCTCGTCTATCTTCCACTCCTCGCTGAGCACAAACGAGCGTTTTCCGCCTTCGAGAGCGTTCAGCACAAGCTCGGGTATGCGGTGTATTGCTCCCGTGTCAAAGGTGAACGAGACGTAGGGATAGCTCATTTTCAGCTTGTCCGCGCGGCTTTTCTGCGTTACCATGCATCCGCCGACACCTATCACAACGGAAGGATCGGCGTCCTTGATGTGCTTGTACTGTCCGATTATTGAAAGCGCCTTCTTCTCCGCGTGCTCACGGACTGCGCAGGTGTTTACGAGTATCAGCTTTGCGTCCTCCGGCTTGTCTGCGGGAGTATATCCCATCATGGTGCAGTAGCCGGCAAGTCTTTCGCTGTCCGCTTCGTTCTGCTGGCAACCGAAGGTCTGGATGTAGTATTTCTTCTCCCCGCCCTCCCTGACGAGTTTCTTCACCCTCTCGGCAAGCTTCAGCTGAGGCGCGACCTCGTTGTCTATTATCTTTGCTTCAATATAGTTCTCTTGCATTATATATCCTTACTTCTTTATTTCAAATTTTTCCGCGATGCCGGGAGTTAAAACTATCTCTCCGTCGCTTTTTACCATAACGGCTTCAAAGGAGATTTTACCCTCGTTGTAGAACTCAAGAGCCTTGTCCGCTCCCATGACGAAAAGCGCGGTTGAGAGTGCGTCGGCAGCTGCTCCGTTTGACGAAACTACCGCGACGCTTGACAGTCCAGACTCCGCCGGATATCCTGTCTTCGGGTCGATTATGTGGTGGTATCTCTTTCCGCCCCACTCGAAATATCTCTCGTAGTCACCGGACACGGACACGAATCCCGAACCGAGGTAGCAGTAGCCTATCACGTCAGAGGTATCGTGCGGATCGCGTATTCCGATTTTGTAGTCCTCGCCGCCCGGCTTCTTTCCGAACACTCCGATGTTGCCGCCGACCGACACAAGTCCGTATTCCACGTCGGTAGTGTCAAGGTATTCGAGGAGCTGCTGAGCCGCCATTCCCTTGCCGATACCGCCGAAGTCTATTTTCACCGAAAGGTCAAGCTTTGATATTCTCTTTCCGGTTATCTTTATTTTGTCCCTTCCGCAGTGGGAGAGAGCTTCGTTTATTTTCGTCTCGCTCGGCGGCGTCGTGTTGTGTGTGACGTCCCACAGCTCCGTCAGACATCCGAGGGTGTAGTCATACGCGCCGTTTGTCAGCTCCGCCACAGTTTCCGCGGTATCGAGCAGGGAGAGCATTTTGTCGTCGGCCGAAAGGATATAGTCGTAGTCGGAGTTCAAGCGGTACACGTCGCTGTTTTCGTTGTGGCTCGATATAGCGGAGTCTATGTCGACGAGTATCTTCGAGCATTGTGCGGCGGCAGAGTCAAGATAATCTTTGCCGAGAGCCGCTCCGTCCTTTTCCCGCGCGAGCTTTATTGTGACGTAGGTGTCCATTATAAAGTAGTTGTATTCCGCGTATTCTCCGCTATCTCCCGCGCCTGAGCATGACGAGAACAAGAACAGTACGGAGATAACGGAAAGCAGAAGCGAAACAAGCCTTTTGCTGTATTTTGAGGTCAGCATAATTATACCTCGTTTTTGAATATTTTGTCCGGAATCAGCGTGATGAGGAATCCGCACAGCGCACCGAACACAGCCGACGCGAACACAAGCACGGGAGCATACGAAAGCACTGCCCCCCCTGCGGTGATATATGCGGCTGCGAGCTGTCCTGCATTATGTGAGAGCGCGCACAGGACGGATATTCCGATGAAGCTGAGCCCGAGGTTGTGTTTTTTCAGCACGGCAAGGGTCAGAAGAGACAGCGCCGAGCCGAAGATGGAAAAAAGAAGCGATGTAACATTCCCGAACAGCAGGAACGAGATGAGAATACGGCAAAACGACACAGCCGCCGCGTCGGTCACAAAATAACGGTAGGCACACACTGTCAGCGCAATGTTCGTCAGTCCCAGCTTAGCTCCGGGGAAAACAAACGGCGGCAGAAAGCTCTCGAGGTACGACAGTGCAAGCGCGAGACACACAAACGCCGCGTCAAAAGCCAGCCGTTTCGTCTTTGCATCGGTGCGCATATTTCCCCCTTATCCGACCGTTCCGTCAGAGCTTTCATCCGTGCCGGAGACTGTCACAACAAGATGTCCCGGGATGCACACAATCGACTCGCCGGAATGGGATATTCTCCCGCTTCTCACGCAGACCTTGTCGGGACAGTCGGAATATGTTACAGCTGCTTCTCCGTTTTCCACCTGCAGAACGTAGTGATATTCTCCCGAGACAATGCTGTATTCGCCGTAGTTTTTTAAGCTGTAACTCATCTCGGTGCCGTCGCAGCTCACTATGACGCGCTCTCCCGATTTTTTTCCGATACTTTTCGGAAGCAGGAGAAGAACGCCGAGGATAATCACGCAAAAAATGAGCAGGATATCTCGTTTTGTTATCTTTTTCGACGGCAGCACAGCATTCCTCCGTGAAAACACAATAATACTATGATATTATACACGAAAAGAGCGGAAAAGTAAAGAGCATTTTATATAAGGTATGATTTTTTACGAAATCGTCAAAGAAAAAGAAAAAGCAGACCCATTTCTGAATCTGCTTTATGCGGAAAACGGGACTTGAACCCGTATGGTGTGTACCACACGCCCCTCAAACGTGCGCGTCTGCCAGTTCCGCCACTTCCGCATTCGTCTCGTGAGATGTTCTCTCGCTGACGAATGATATTATACCACAGCTCGCCGGCTTTGTCAAGTGAAATGGGAAAAGATTTTTGTATTTTTTTGACGACATTCCCTCCCCCTCAAAAAACAAAATAAATATTGCATTTTCCCGCCAAATGATGTATAATAATACGATTTAATTGCATCGGGGGAATGTATAGTGAACGGTTCGGGAAATGATCTTATCGCACATATTGAAGAAGCTATGCCAAAGCTGTCGAAGGGACAGAAGAGGATAGCGGAATTTATAATTAACAACTACGACAGGGCGGCTTACATGACTGCCTGCGCTATGGGAAACGAGGTCGGAGTGTCGGAATCCACGGTCGTAAGATTCGCAAACGAGATGGGATTCGACGGCTATCCCGAGCTTCAGACGCAGATTCGCGATACGGTGCGCGTCCGTCTGACCTCCGTACAGAGAGTGAACGCCGCGAACCACAGGATGGACGAGGACGACGTTATCGACCACATTCTCACAGCAGACGCGGAAAAAATAAAGTCCACTCTTGAAGGGATAGACCGCGCGGCATTCACAAATGCTGTTGACCTCATTCTCGGCGCGCGAAACATATACATCCTCGGTATGCGCTCTTCGGCTATTCTCGCGGAGTTCATGAACTACTATTTCGGGCTTCTGTTTGACAACGTGCGGCTGATCAGACCGGCGGGCGGGAGTGAAATTTTCGAGCATCTCATGAAGGTTCACGAGGACGACGTTTTTGTCTCAATCAGCTTCCCGCGGTATACAACGACAATTGTCAACGCCACGGAATACGTCTCGAAGACAGGAGCGAAGGTCATAGCGATAACCGACACGCTCTCCTCCCCCATAGTCCCGCACTCTACCGTCACGCTGACCGCAAAAAGCGAAATGGCGTCGTTTGTAGACTCACTTGTCGCTCCCATGAGCCTGATTAACGCAATGATAGCGTACATCGGCAAGAAAAAGCACAAGGAAGTCACGGAAACTCTCGGACGGCTTGAAAACGTATGGAAGGAATACAATGTTTACACAGGTAGTGACGGGGGGCAGAAATGAGTAAGCTTTATGACGTCGCGGTAGTCGGCGGTGGTGCGGCGGGAATGATGGCTGCCATATCCGCTCACGACAATCTCTGGGGCGGAAGCGTAGTCATAATTGAAAAAAACAAATACACAGGCCGCAAGATAGGAATCACGGGAAAGGGCAGGTGCAACCTCACGAACAACTGCACGGTGAACGAGCTTCTCGAGGCGGTGCGCTCCAATCCGAAGTTCCTCTACGGCGCGGCAAGCAGATTCACTCCCGCTGACACGATGGATTTTTTCGAGGGCATGGGAGTTCCGCTGAAGACCGAACGCGGCAGAAGAGTTTTTCCCGTTTCCGACAAAGCCTCCGACATACAGTTTGCCTTCGACAGAGCTATAAAGGAGCGCGGAATAGAGGTAAGATACAATTCCCCGGTTCGTGCTGTTGAAGCGAGCGAAAACCGTTTTGCCGTCACGACCTCTCATGAAAAGGTGGAAGCGAAGACGGTCATCATCTCAACGGGCGGGCTTTCCTACCCTCTCACAGGCTCCACGGGCGACGGACACAGGATGCTGTGCGATATGGGAGTAAAGATTACGCCGCTCTCCCCCTCTCTTGTGCCGATAGAGACGCGCGAGGACTACTCCGACCTCTCGGGACTTACGCTGAAAAACGTGCGGCTGACGGTGACGGACAAAAACGGACGCGAGGTATACACTGAACTCGGCGAGATGCTGTTCACTCATTTCGGAGTGAGCGGTCCTCTCGTGCTCTCGGCTTCGGCTAACATGCAGTCGTTCCCGCCCGAGACATACAAGCTGAAAATAAATCTCAAGCCCGCGCTGACGGAAGAAGAGCTTGACCGCAGACTCATCTCGGATCTCGGCGAAAACTCGGCTAAGGATTTCATAAATTCCCTCGGAAAGCTGCTCCCGCAAAAGCTCATTGAAACCGTAGTTTACCGCACGGGAGTAGATCCGCACAAAAAATCGGCTAACGTTACGCGTGAGGAAAGGCAGGCTCTGCTCGAAGTTCTGCGCGGCTTTGAGATAGGCGTGAAGGGATTTCGTCCCATTGAAGAGGCGATTATAACCTCGGGCGGCGTGGATGTGTCCGAGATAAACCCGAAGACAATGGAGCTGAAAAAGCACCCCGGAATATTCGTCGCGGGAGAGCTTATCGACATTGACGCGTATACGGGCGGATACAATTTGCAGCTGGCGTTCTCCACGGGTCATCTCGCGGGAAAAAGCGCGGCGGAAAAAGCACTTGCAGCAGATTAAAACGGATATTTTCAGCCGACAATAGTGAACAGTACAGTATTTTTGGGGAGTTAAACAATAATGGACAACAGATTTTCTCACATAAGAGTTGCGCTTGACGGTCCGAGCGGCGCGGGAAAAAGCACGATAGCAAAGGAAGTCGCGAAAAGAACCGGGCTTATCTATGTCGACACGGGCGCGCTCTACAGAACCGTAGGACTTTACGCCGCCGAGCACGGTATCTCAGCAGACGACACGGACGGAATAATCTCCTGCCTGCCGCACATTGAAATAAAGCTCGCCTACGAGGACGGAGCACAGAAGGTATATCTGAACGGCTCGTCGGTGGGAGACAAGATACGCACGGAAAACGCGTCCTACTATGCCTCCGCCGTGTCGAAAATACCCGAAGTCAGAGCGTTTCTTCTCGGAATACAGAAAAAGCTCGCGGACGAGGGCGGGGTAATAATGGACGGGCGCGACATCGGCACTGTCATAATCCCGAACGCGGAGCTGAAGGTATTCATGACCGCATCGACAGAGGAAAGAGCGAGACGGAGACACAAGGAGCAGATAGAAAAGGGCATCAACGTGTCATACGAAGAGGTCCTCGACGCGATAATAAAGCGTGACAAACAGGACAGCGAAAGAGAAGCCGCTCCCCTGAAGCCCGCAGACGACGCCGTAATATTCGTGAACGACGGATACGGTATCGAGGGTTCGGCCGAATATATAATAAAACTAATGGAAGAGAAAACAAAATGAGCTTTTACACATGGTTTTACAAGACGTTTGAGCCTTTTGTTTCGTGGCTCTACAAAATTGACGCGCACGGAGTGGAAAACATCCCCGACGGCGGCGCAATTCTCGCATCAAACCACACCTCGTTCTCGGACGTGCTCGTGATATCCGCGGCGTCAAAGAGACAGGTGCGCTACATGGCGAAAAAGGAGCTGTTCAAGACGCCCTTAGCTCCGCTTATAAAGGCTCTCGGCGCGTTTCCCGTTGACAGAGGCGGCGCGGACGTAAAAAGCATAAAATACACCATCTCCCTCATCGAGAGCGGCGAGCTTGTCGGAATATTCCCGCAGGGTCACAGACACGGTGGAGAGGACCCGCGCAAAACCGAGATAAAAGCCGGAGTGGGATTCATCGCCTACCACACAAAAGCGAAGATTGTTCCCGTGTTCATCGAAAACGACAGAATGAAAACGGGAATATTCCGCAAAAATCATGTAACGTTCGGTACTCCCATCAGCTTTGACGAGCTTGAATTCACAAAGGGCGGACGGGAAGAATACATGAGGGCGTCAAGGATAATTTTCAGTCACATCTGCGCGATAAAATACGGGGAGGATGAGCTGACAAAGGAAAAGCCGCTCGCACTGCCCGACAAAAATAACGCGCCCGAGCCGCTCACTCCGCTGAAGACCCGCGAAAAGGAAGAAGAAAAATGAGCATAAGAATAGCATCTCACGCAGGCTTCTGCTTCGGTGTGCAAAGGGCGGTGGACAGGCTTGAGAAGGCTCTCGAGGGCGCGAGAGGAACTAACCGAAAGGTATACACTCTCGGCAGGATAATCCACAACAGCCACTACATAGAGCACGTAAAGTCTCTCGGGGCGGAGGAAATATCGCGCGGTGACATTCCGGAGATAATCAGGCGCGCCGACGAGAGAGACGAGATAACGGTAGTGATACGCGCGCACGGGGAGCTTAAAGAGATATCGGACTCGCTTTACTCCTGCGCCGAGAGGAATCCCGCCTTCACGCTGATCGACGGAACGTGTCCGTATGTGAGAAAGGTGAGGGACATCGCGCGGGAAAACTCCGGAGACGGCAGGATATTTCTGCTTCTCGGAAACGCCGCACACCCCGAGGTTGAGGGAATAATGAGCTGCGCGGATGGTGAAAAGTACGTCTTTCCCGACGAAAAATCACTCGAAAACGCGAAAATTTCGTTAAATAGTGCCAATTTTTGTGCAAAAACGCTATCAGTCGCCGCACAAACCACACAAAATTTAGCGGAATGGAAAAAAAGTATAAATTTTATCAAAAAGGCATATACAAACGCTTTAATTTTTGATACAATATGTAATGTGACCCAAATGCGCCAGGAAGAGTGTTCCGCTCTTGCAAAAGAATCGGACGTGATGATAGTTATAGGCTGCCGCGACAGCTCGAATTCAATGAAGCTGTACGATATTGCTCGTACATCCTGTAAGCGCACGTACTTTATCGAAGGAATAGAAGACTGCCCGAAGATAGACGTCACAGATTTAAAAGTGTCAATAACTGCCGGTGCATCAACGCCGTACAGTTTAATACAGGAGGTATATAAAACCATGAACGAGCAAAATGAAAACTTTGCCGAACTTCTCGAGTCATCACTTAAAACTTTAAATACAGGAGATATCGTCGAAGGCGTAATCACGTCCATTTCCCCGAATGAGATCCACGTTGACCTCGGTACAAAGACTACCGGCGTAATCGTACACGACAAAGCAACAGACGACCCCTCCGCTAAGCTTGATGAGCTCTACAAGGTAGGCGACACAATCAAGGCTAAAGTCGTAAAGGTAAGCGACATCGACGGCATCGCAACTCTCGACAAGACAAGAGTAGATTCCGAATCCAACTGGACTAAGATAGTTGAAGCCTGCGACTCCGGCGAAACACTCGAAGGCAAGATCGTTGAAGCTGTCAAGGGCGGCGTCATCATCTCCCTCAACTCCGTAAGAGTATTCATCCCCGCATCTCTCACAGGCGTTCCGAAGGACGGAGACCTCTCCACACTCGTTGGAACAACTCAGAAGGTTAAGATTATCGAAATCAAGCCCGAGAGAAAGAGAGCTTACGCATCCATCCGCGCCGTACTCCGTGAAGAGAGAAAGGCTAAGGAGGACGCATTCTGGGCAACAATCGAAGAAGGCAAGGAATTTGACGGCGAAGTTAAGAGCCTTACAGATTTCGGCGCATTCGTTGACCTCGGCGGCGTAGACGGTATGGTACATACCTCCGAGCTGTCCTGGAGAAGAATCAAGCATCCTTCCGAAGTTGTTAAGGTTGGAGACAAGATCCATGTATACGTAAAGTCCTTCGACCGCGAAAAGGGCAGAATCTCTCTCGGCTACAAGACAGAGGAAATGAACCCCTGGTACATCTTCACTCAGAAGTACGCTGTAGGCGATGTTGCAACCGTTAAGATCGTCAGCCTTATGCCTTTCGGCGCGTTCGCTGAAATCGTTCCCGGCTGCGACGGACTTATCCACATCAGCCAGATAGCAGACCACAAAATAGCTAAGCCCGAAGACGAACTCCAGGTTGGTCAGGAAGTTCAGGCTAAGATCACAGCTATCGACGAAGAAAACCACAAGGTAAGCCTCTCCATCCGCGCTCTCCTTGAGGAAGAAGCAGAAGAGGCTGAAGACTCCACTGAAGAAGTAAACGGCGACGAGGAATAATTTTTACACTGAGGGTACACTGAGCTGACCGTTTAACGACATAATCAGAGTACCTTGGAAGGACGGGAGAAAACTATAACGGTTTTTTCCCGTTTTTTGTGTTATGTGATATGAAGAAAAGATTAATTATTGCTCTCTCCGCGCTGTTTGCCATTACCGCCGTCATCCTTGTCTCATGCGGAGAATACGGCGCTCCGAAGATAAGCATTTCATTTGACAAAATCGTTCATGCGGGCGGTGAGCTTTGGGGAGTGGACAGCGAAGGCACATTTCGCTCATTTTTCGGCTCAAATTCACTGGAAGGACTTGAAAACTGCGTCGCGAACGGCTATAATGCTATTGAGCTTGATTTCAATTTCACCTCCGACGGTCATCTCGTCTGCATACATGACTGGAGCGCGGAGTACATAGACACCATTGAGACCGGCACTCCCATGTCATACGATGAATTTATGTCGTCGAAGATATTCTGGAACTTCACGCCGCTTGATATCGAAGCCGTCGGCGCTTTCATGGGTGAGCATCCCGAGGTTTACATAGTCACCGACATAAAGGAGCGTTTTTCCGAGGCTGTCGACGCTATATCCGCCGCGCTTCCCGAGCTGAAGGACAGGATAGTCGTGCAGATATACGAAAAGGACGACTATGAAACTGCGTCGAATGCGGGATTTACAAACATAATCTTCACGCTGTACCGCCTCGACTGGCAGAGCAAGACCGACGCCGCCGACCTTGTGAAATTTGAAAGAAGCCACCCGCTCATCGGCTTCACCTTCGCAAAAGAGCTGTGCGACGAGAAAAGCTACGTAAGCAGAATGAGCAAAGCGGGCGTTCCTCTGTATGTTCATACGGTAAACGACCCCGCCGAAATTCAGAAATATCACGCTATGGGAGTGTACGGAGTATATACCGACATTGTAAGCGAGACTCCGTTCTCTCTCGGCTGATTTAAATAAGAAATTTTTATTTACAGGAGGACTAAAAATGTCTATTCCAAGAAATGAATACCCCCGCCCGACCCTGCGCCGTGACGACAAAACATGGCTCAACCTCAACGGTCAGTGGGAATTCGCTTTCGACTTCGGCAACTCCGGTCGTGACAGAAAAATGTGGGAAGCGCCGAGATACGACCACGAAATCACCGTACCGTACTGCCCCGAATCAAAGCTTTCCGGCATCGAGTACATTGACTTTATCCCCGCCTGCTGGTACAGAAGAGAAGTTACTCTTCCCGAAGGCTGGTGCACAGAATGCGGCAGAGTTCTCATCCACTTCGGCGCTGTAGATTACTATTCGGAAGTCAGAGTTAACGGCAAGCTCGCAGGCACACACCGCGGCGGCTTCACTCCCTTCGCAGTTGACGCTACAGAATTCCTCAAAGACGGAGTAAACACAATCTCCGTATTCGCTGAGGACAACGGACGCAATCCTCTCCAGCCGACAGGTAAGCAGGTTTACTCCAGCTACTACAACGTCGCCTGCGACTACACACGCTGCACCGGTATCTGGCAGACAGTCTGGATGGAATACGTTCCGAAGAACTACATAAAGACCACAAAGATCACTCCCGACATCGACAACGGCAAGGTAGACGTTCTTGTAACTCTCGAAGGCGACAATTCCGCTGTAGCAGAAGTTAAAGCTGTAGCTAAGCTCGACGGCTTCACGGTTTCCGAAACTGTAGCTAAGGTTTGCGGCAAATCCGCTCAGTTCGAGCTTCCGATTCCCGACGCTAAGCTTTGGACTCTTGAAGAGCCTACTCTCTACGACCTTGAGCTTGCGGCAGGACAGGATATCGCAGTCGCTTACTTCGGCATGAGAAGCGTCAGCATCAACGGCTCCGCTATTGAGCTTAACCACAAGCCCGTATTCCAGCGTCTCGTTCTCGACCAGCAGTACTTCCCGGACGGAATTTACACCGCAAAGGACGACGAAACTCTCATCCGCGACATCGAGCTTTCAAAGGCGGCAGGCTTCAACGGCGCTCGTATGCACATGAAGGTGTTTGAACCCAGATACATCTATCACGCAGACAAGCTCGGCTACCTCCTCTGGGGCGAATTCCCGAACTGGGGTCTTGACGAAAAGGATCCCGCTTCCCTTCTCTCCATCGTTCCCGAATGGCTCACAGAAATCGACAGAGACTACAACCATCCTTCCATCATCGGTTGGTGTCCCTTCAACGAAACAAGCGAAAGACGCAACAAGGACGTTCTCAGAACAGTTTACAACCTCACTCACGCTCTTGATCCCATGCGTCCCGTTATCGACACATCCGGATACGTTCACGTTGTTACCGACATCTACGACGTACACGACTACGAACAGGATCCCGCTAAGTTCCACGACCACTTCACTGCTCTCGTAACAGGCGAAGGCTCTCCCTTCATCCACAATCCGAGACACGAAAAGTATGAGGGTCAGCCCTACTTCGTATCAGAGTTCGGCGGTACATACTGGAACATCGACGAAGATCCCTCCGCTGCATGGGGTTACGGTCAGGCTCCGAAGACAATCGAAGAGTTCTACGAAAGATTTGAAGGACTCATCAACGTGCTTCTCGACAACCCGAAGATCTGCGCGTTCTGCTATACTCAGCTCACCGACGTATATCAGGAAAAGAACGGTATCTTCGCGTTCGACAGACGTTCCAAGTTCGACCTCGAAAAGCTCCACAAGATTATGTCAAAAAAAGCAGCTATCGAAAAATAATAGCCAAAACAAAAGCCATAGCTTTGATTTTTGCGATCAAAAGCTACGGCTTTTTTGTTTTTACGGATTGCACTTCTTGCACGGAACGTATCCCTGCGCTATTGCCGAGGTGTAGTCGTCGGTTGTAGAGTAATTCTTCGGCTTGATTTTCTCGACCGAGCTGCACGACGGGTAGTGAATCTTCTTTGTGTTTGTGTTCAGTACGTATGTCACGCCGTTTGTGTCGTGCTCGTATGTGCCAAACGGGTTATTGTCGCCAATGCTATATCCCGCGGTGTCGGAGCTCACTGTAGTATTGCCCATCGGAACTTCGCACTCGTCGTTCATGCTCATGACTTCAAGCTCCGGCTGTGGCTGCGGAGGAATTTCATATATCGGCTCGGTTTCCGTATCGTAGGTGAGCTCCATATCCCCGCTGTCGGTTTCTTCTGGTTCAGGCTCTGTCTCCGGCTGCGGGATAGGCTCAAACGGAAGAGCGACTGTGGACTCGGCTTCTGTCTCGGGTGGAGTTTCAAGTATCTGCTCAGGCTCGGGAGTGGTTTCAGGTGCGGGTTCTGTCTCCGGCTGAGTTTCCGGTTCGGTTTCAATCTCTGTTTCCGGCTCTGTCTCTGGAGCGGCAGTTTCTGGAGCAGTTTCGGGAACTGTCTCAGTCGTCGGCGGTACGGTTTCAAGCGGCTCTGCGGTTTCAGGCTCGTCTCCGCTGTCTACCATGACCTTCTGCTTCGGAGTGAGCACGCTTCCGTCTGTCGTCATTGCGTAAACATAAGTCTCGCCCACGCTTACCGCAGTCACCTTGTAGCAGAGGAATATATCCGCGCGCACTTCTTCAAGCTCTATCTGCGCTACACTTTCGTCCTCGCTCACAAAAACCACGTCATCCGGTGAGAAGAGGTCGAGGTCGCGCATATTCGGACTGACCCATCCCTCCGAGACCTCTCCCGGAAGCATTACAAGCTCATCCCCCGACAGCTCCGGACAGTCGAAAGAGGTAATGTCCCCGCCGCCTTCCGTTATCTCAGCACAGCCGAAAAGGGATAGTGCCGCGAGAACGACAGCGCACAGCTTCAGTATTTTCTTTTTCATTTGTACCCTCGGTGTTTTCAAATCAGCAGTTTTCTAAAATTCTCTATTCTGTGGAAAACACTGTAGTTCGCGTCGTGGTAGTTGGCGGCTCCGTTGAAGGCAGTTCTCGACAGCATCAAAATGTCCTCGCCTTCTATGAAAAAGTCAATGTACTGAAACCCGATTTTGTTCTCGTCCGAGTCGCGGTAGTCGAAAATGTCGAGCGCCTTTTTCCATTGTTCGAGGTCGTCGGAGTATATCAGCGCAAGCCAGTTCCTGCCGCTTTGGTGCTCCTCACACAGGTAGCAGACTATCGAGACGTACTTTCCGCTGACTTCATCACGGTATATTTCAAACTTCGCGTGATTGCCCGGGAACTCTATCACCTTGTAAAACTCCTCGGGCGCGTCGGGGTCTGTCGTGTTCGGCTTCATTATCAGCGCAAGTCCGTATGACGGCACACATCCGCCTATCTGGTAACGCAGAACGTTCAGCAGTTCTCCATCAGGTGAGACGACGAGAGTGCCCTCAATGTTCCCGGCTGACTTACCTTTTGCGCATCCTTCCCAGCTTGGGTCATACGGTACGGGAGGGGAGAAATGCCACTTTGACGCGTCAAGCAGGTTCTCGTTCTCGTCGATTGAAGCCACCATAGTCGCGTGTGAACCGCTTGCCCAGCTTCCCCATTCGAGGGTGTTCCAAAGCCGCCCGTTGTATCTCACGATATTTTCGGGATTGCGGTGTACTCCCTTTCCGCAGGAGCGATATGTTCCTCTTAGAAGCACGGTCGGCATACCGAATGTAACTCCGCCGTCGCTGCTCTTTCCGATGAGCATATCCCCGTATTCCGTACTGCATCCGAGCATATATAATTCCCCGCGGTGGATGAACATCTTCCCCCAAAAGCACGGGAACAGCTCGGATATGTATTTCCATGTCTTACCGTCGTCGTCGGAGCGGAAAATCAGCGTGAGATCCTGCGCTTCCCCGCCCTTGAACACATCCATAGACGCAAGCAAAAATCCGTCTGGATGACGCACGAGAGAAGGACTGCAAAGATACTGCCCCGAAAAGCTGTACGCGCCGTCCTCGGGATGAAGATAGTTGACTACGCTCTCTCCCGGAACCTTTCCCGTTCTCGCAAGTCTGACGCGGCTTTTTCGCACAGCAGTGCCTTCCTTCGCACACACATAAAACTCGTAGTCCGTTTCGTCCTCAAGCCCGCCGAGAGTGAATGTCGTGCCGCTCACCTTGTATTGGGAATACTCCCCATCTCCGCGCCGCCGTATGTTCACCGTGTAGTCGGAAACGCCGTCAAGCGGAAGCCAGTCAAACGACACTCTTCCCTCTCCCGGATACACGCGGCATATGTAAATGTCCCCCGTATCAAACAATAGCGGCTTGTACGGATGAAAGCTCCATCTTGTTACGCCTGTCATAGTTTTCTCACCTCTTTATAAAATGCAGAACCACGGAATCTCCGTCGCGGTAGTTTTTCGTCAGATTTACACCGGCGTTCATCAGCGTGTCTCCGTGATATACCTTTCCGCTGCTCTCTTCGATGTACTCCGCCGTCGGGTCAAGTCCTCGCAGCTTTACAAAGTACACGGGATGAACGGAGGTACGGATTACCACAAACGTAAACAGAGCTTCCGACTTGTCCTCCGAGACGTACATCCACGACGCGCACTTTCCCCGCTTTCCGTTATAGCTGTCGCTTGGCATGATGAGCCTGTACAAGTCCCCGCGGTTTATTACGCTGTAGAATCTGTGGTAGTCCTTTACCTGACGGCGTATGAGTTCGCGCTCCTCGTCGGTCAGATTCGTGAGGTCAAGCTCATATCCGAACGCGCCTGCCATAGCTACGTTTCCGCGGGTCGTGAATGAGGTAACTCTGCCCGTCTGGTGGTTTGGAGAAGCAGAAACATGGCAGCTCATCGACGACGCGGGATAAACCATGGATGTGCCGAGCTGAATATCAAGCCGTTCCATAGCGTCGGTGTCGTCACTCGTCCAATACTGCGGAGAGTAGTAAAGCATAGCGGGATCGTATCTGCCGCCGCCGCTTGAACACCCCTCGAGCAGGATATGCGGGAACGCTGTTGTAAGTCTGTCGAGCAGGTCATACAGTCCGAGGACGTAGCGGTGGTAAATCTCGCCGCCTCTGTCACCATCAAGGAGCAGGCTTCCCGCTTCGGTGAGGTTGCGGTTGAAATCCCACTTCACATATTCTATATTCGCGGAGGACAGCACGCCCGATATCGTCTCAAACAGGTAGTCGCGCACGTCCTCTCTCGTCATGTCAAGCACATACTGGCTTCTGGATATAGAAAGGTCGCGTCCGGCTGTCATAAGGCACCACTCGGGATGCTCCTCATACAGGCGGCTCGCGGGGGATATCATCTCCGGCTCAAACCATATGCCGAACTTCAGTCCGAGGTCGTTTATCTTCTTCACAAGGGGAGAAAGTCCTCCGCGCAGCTTTTCTTCGTTCACGAACCAGTCTCCGAGGGAAGAGGTGTCGTCATTTCTCTTACCGAACCATCCGTCGTCCATCACGAGCATTTCTATACCGCAGTCAGACGCGTCCTTTGCTATGGCGAGCAGCTTTTCGTCGTCAAAGGCAAAGTATGTGGCTTCCCAGTTGTTCACAAGAATCGGTCGCTCACGGTCAGCCCATTCTCCGCGGCAGAGGTTCTTTCTGTACAGCTTATGGTACGTGCGCGACATTTTTCCAAGACCCTCTCCCGACATCACAAGAACCGCTTCGGGAGTGACAAATTCCTCTCCCACGCCGAGCTTCCAGTCAAATCCGTCGGGAGAAATGCCTGCCATAAGTCTGACTAAGCCGAAAGCGTCCGTGTCGCAGGTTATATCGAAGTTTCCGGAATACACGAGCGAGATGCCGAACGCCATTCCATGCTCTTCCGTAGTCTCGGAGGTGACGAGAGCCGCGAAGGGATTGTGGTGGTGGCTGGATGCGCCGCGTCTGCTTGAAACCGATACCGAACCGTGGCAGAGCGGAGTTCTCTCGGCGTGTCTCTCCCTGCCCCATGTTCCCCAGAGGTGGAGGAGCTGCGCGTCGGGATCTACCGTTGTAAAGTCAACCGAAGCACTGTACGCACGAAGGATATGCGCGTCGGCTTTTGTTTTGTTGCGGATAACGGTACGGCGGCAGATTGCGGGAAGCTCGCGCATTACGGAGTAGTACAGGTCGTATTCCATTCCGCTTGCCGAGTCCGAGCAGTGCAGAACGAGCGTGTCGCATTCTTCCTCATTCGCGTGAACGGCGGGGCATTTGTCGAGAACAGGCTTGCCGGGGATTAAATCATAGCTGTCGTATCTGAGCGCGGTGTTCGGAGCGGCGGCTGACTGAACCTCCGACTTTGTCTGCGCCTTCACCATAACAGCGGAGGGTCTGAAGTCTCCCGTACCGAACGCGGGATATTCAAAAGGCGCGACGTCGCACGAGAACCATCCCTCGGGAGTATCGGCAGGTCGCGGAACTACGGAGTCATGACCTACTTTCACGAGAAGATATGTCACGTCATCGTCGGATATCGCATCTCCCGCATAGAGATGAAGCAGAAAGCCGTGGAACGAGCATAAAACATAGGATGCGTCTCCTGCGCGGAGGTGAAAAACAGGCTCGTCCTGCTGTGTTGTCGTAATTTTAATCATAGGTTTACCTTTCTTGCGGCATAATATTTGAGTTTATTATACAATATCTACACAAGCGCTGTCAAGGATATTTCACTCATCGGTGTAATGTGAACAAAAAAAGAGACACAGCGCAAAGCCATGTCCCTGAACCTTATTTTTTCATCTGCCTTGTGAACAGCAGTACCGCGAGAAATGTGAACAGCACCGCGTATCCCACAACCCACAATAGATGCGGCATAACGTCCCCGAAGCTGCCCGAGACTACTGCTCTCTCAAGCTCCACCGCATGAACGAAAGGCAGAGCATATGCAATCTTACGGAAAGCTCCGCCTACGAGGTCAAGGTCAAACCAAACTCCCGACAGCCATGCCGTAAGATTCGTCAGCAAAGCTCCGCATACCGCGCCTACCTGCTTCACGCTGAGTATGCTGCCGAACATAAGCCCGGCAGAAATGAAGAACAGCGATATCGGAATGACGGCAAGAACCGCAAGCAGCACATTCACACTGAGCTTCAGTCCGAGGACAGCCGCGACGACGTAGCATATCACGCTTTGAGCTATCGCTATCGGAACAAGCGGCAGAAGATATCCGAGGATGAAGTCGGCTGCGGTGAGCGGAGTGGTGTAAAGTCTTGAGAGAAACGCGCTCTCACGGTCCTTTGCCACGAGACTTGCCGCGAACAGTGTGATAAACGCGAGTCCGAACACGGCGATTCCGGGAGAGAGCTTTTGTATCTCGAAAAGGCTGACGGGGATATTCACCTGAATAGTGGACAGAAGCAGCAAAAGAATCACGGGAAAGCCAATGCCGAAGCCGAGGTTTAAGGGGTCGCGCAGTATCTCCTTAGCGGTGCGTTCGGAAAAACAAAGCATTCTCATTTTCTCTCCACCTTTACTATCGCAATGAACGCGTCCTCGAGCCTGTCTTTGCCCGTGATTTTCTTTATCTCCCCCGCACTGCCGACCGTGAGCAGACAACCGTCCTTCATTATGCCTATCCTGTCGGAAAGCTCTTCCGCTTCTTCCATGTAGTGCGTGGTGAGTATCACCGTAACCTTGCCTTTCAGCTCACGAATGCTGTCCCAAAGCTCACTTCTTGCAAGCACGTCAAGTCCGAGCGTCGGCTCATCGAGGAACAGTATTTTCGGCTCGCTTATCAGTGCCATGGCGATACTCAGTCTGCGCTGCCATCCGCCGGAGAGCTTTCCCGCCTTTTTATGCATTACGGAGTCAAGACCGAACCTTGCGGCAAGCTCCGTCACTTTTGTCCCCGTTTTCGCCTTATCAAAGCTATGTATGCCGCACATGAGCCTGAGGTTTTCTTCTACCGTGAGATTCGGCGCGACGGCGGTTTCCTGCGGAGAGACACCTATGACGGATTTTACCTCTGCGGCGTCCCTGACTATGCTTTTTCCCATGAGGAACGCGTCTCCCGAGGTCGGTTTTGTCAGGCACGAGAGCATTTTTATGGTGGTGGTTTTCCCCGCGCCGTTTACTCCGAGCAATGAGAAAAGCTCCCCCTCCTCCACGGCAAGGTTTAAGCTTTTCACCGCGGTCACGTCCTTATATTCCTTATGCAGATTTTCAGTTCTTATCGCCTGCATGGTTTACCTCCAAATAGCGTTTTTTCAGACCCTCATACGCGTCGGTTACGATACCGCTTATCATGTCGTCGTCCCAGCAGAGATACGATGTAGCGATCATAGTCGCGATACCGTGAACGAAGATCCACATCTCCATATGAAAAAGGAACGCCCGCTCCTCGTCAAGACCGAGATTTTTCTTGATTATATCAATGATTGGGCGGATGGATTCCCTCTCGTCGCGTACCGTCTCACGGCTTCTGTCGCACATGAAGAGGAGCTTGAACAGTTCTTTTTCCTCCCGCGCGAAACGGATATACGCCATTCCGCTTGCTTTATACGGGGGGTATTTTCCGGCTGACATATCGGCTGCGAGGCAGTTTTGGTAGAGTATGTTTGCTTTTTCCTTCACTGCGGCGCGAAGCTCATCCATATTAATGAAATTAGAAAATATGGGCTGAGTTGAGCAACCGAGGCTGCGGGCGATATTTCTGGCGTTAAGGGAGTTTTCTCCGTCGTTTCGCACGAGGTTTACGGCAGCGGAAAGGATTTCTTCCTTTGAAACTTTTGTTTTAGGCGGCATGGGGTGGATTCCTTAAAATAGCAATTGTTATATATCGATTGTTATTTTATCACTGTTTGACTGAAATGTCAAGATGATTTATGCAAAAAATGCCTGTCGCGGGATTTGGACAGACATTATTTTAATATTGTCTTGACAGACTGTTATTGAGGTAGAAAAGACTCCGTCTTTTGATTTTATTATATCGACTGCGGTCGAAGGCTGCCACTACG
>ERZ779861.931-NODE-931-length-35905-cov-15.731939_pt1 | contig 35905 bp, 26 predicted proteins | sample MGYA00511558_ERZ779861 | MGnify/ENA primary metagenome ERZ779861 (study PRJEB29588, sample SAMEA2163432) | human gut metagenome | biome: human gut; feature: human-associated habitat; material: faeces | place: Denmark | collected 2008/2010 ...
CCTTCTCGAAAAACTCACCGTGCGTTTTTCAAGTTTTGGGATATTATCTCACATCCTTGGCCGGGATTCTAGGCGGGTGATTATTGTGCACTTACGGATTTTTTGCGAAGCGGGATGGAATGATCCCGATCCGCAAAACAGCAGAAGCGGGGGCGCTTGACGCGCCTCCGCTTCTGCCATATAGAGAAAAATCAAAGAAAGGCTTTCAATGTGGGCAAATTGCCAATTATGGGATTCGGTTCTTACACGATCCCGCTTACGGTTTCGTACAGCAGCTGCAGGTCGTAGACGTCCACGGTACCGTCCATATTCACGTCGGCCACATCGTTGAGATAGTCCTTGTCTGTGATACAACTGCTGTCGTACTTCCCTATGGTCAGTATCTCATACAGGCACTGGACATCGCTGGCGTCGATCGCTTTGCCATAGGTGGTCGCGCCATTGACGTTGCCGCGCTGAACGATCTGCGCCGTCAAATTGAGCAGATTGCCGTCTACCGTCAGGTCATAGCTGTGGGAGACAAAGCCCTCATGATACAGCGTCATGGTATAGCTGCCGGGCTCTACATCTGTAAAGGAAAAGCTTCCCTCTCCCGCCGACAGCTCATAGCAGACCGCATCCCCCTGGCTCAGTGTTATGCGGATCGTCTCCCCCTGAGGCAATCCGGCGGCTTGCAGCGTACCGGATACCGTTTTGCCTGTTGTCGTGGTCTCTTTGCGCAGGACAACAAAGTCGCTGTTGTTGGCGATGGAATCGTCCTCGCACGCGTCCAGCGTCAGGTAATAGACCACGCCCTCCTCATAGGCCGTCTCGAAGCTGACGCGCTGCAGGCCCAGGGTATCCAGGCTGTCCACCGTCACAGAGCCGATGGCCTCGCCGGTTTCGCTGCCCTTGCGCAGACTGGCGGTCAGGGTGCCGCTGGCGGTATAGCCGCGGTTCACCACGTCGGCGTAAATGACCGCCTGTCCGCTGCTGTTCACGCCCCAGGACATATTCTCCAGCGCGATATCGTGCTGCTGGAGAGTCAGCTCAGCGGCGTTGTCAGCGGTATTGATATCTGTATTGTCCACCGGCGTCACCTGTACCGTTATCTTTTGTCCCTGCACCACATCCTTAACGGTGAAACCAGTCTCGATCTCCTGCGTCACACCGGCGGGCAGGCTGATGTCCAGCGTCTCCGTGCCCAGCTCGGTACCGTTCTCCGCCAGGAAAGTGACCTTTATCTGACTGACGGCCTGACGGCCCTTATTGGCCACGGTGACGGTCACGGGTAGCTTGTTTCCGGCCACATAGTACTGCATGTCGCAGTACACGTCCTTCACCGCCAGATCGCAGCCCAGCGTCAGATCCAGGATATCCATCCGTGCCTCGCCGTAGGGATCGCCGGTACTGCCGTCGCCGGTCACAGCCAGACGGTTGACCATCACCTGTAGGCCGTTGGCCGAGGGCGTGGCGGAGAAAGCCTGAATGTAGTCGCTGCCGTCCGTCAGCACTACAGGCTCGCCCCATGTGCCGCTGGCGGTATCGCAGAAAATGCCGTACAGCGAGGAATACACGCCGTTGGACTGGGTAAACAGCACGGCCTTGACGCCGCTGCTCTCCACCACTTGATAGCGGTCGCTGCGCAGATTGCTGGCGGCGGGCACCATCTCGTTGCCGCCGCGCATCAGCGCACCGTCCTTGTACCAATAGAGCTGGCCGTTCTCGTACTGCACGCCGCTGTCGATGACGCTGTCGCTGGTGGCGGCGCTGCCGTTGATATAGACCTCCATATCTGCGGAGGTGGTCAGATCGCCGTCCGTATCCATGCTGTACGCCACCTGCAGCGTATCGCCGGAGGAACCGACAGCCAGGGAATCCGCGGAATTCAGCCCGGAGTACAGCACGCTTTCCTCGCTCCAGCCTTCGCCGGTCATGGTGCGGCACACGATCTTATTGGTGCCGTCGTTGGCGAAGAGGTCGCCGCTTTCATTGCGCAGCCACACCACAGCGAGACCGTCATTCACCGCGCAGACATCCGGCATCATGTCCACGCCTTCGGCGTTGGAAACACATTCGACAACAAACGCGCCGTCCACATAGCGGGCCACGCTGATGGACATTTTGGCCGCCACGGCGTCCAGATCGTCGGAAGACTCAATGGCGCCGGAGGCGTTCTCCCACACCACGCAGGGCGCGCCGTTGATCTCCCGCAGGGTGAAGCCGCAGTCCAGCGTGCCGTCGTTATCCAGCACGGCGGGCTCAGACCAGCTGCTGCCATCGTAGCGGGCGTAGTACAGGCACAGGGCGTTCATGCCGCTGCGGCTGCTGTCATAGCCTGTCCACACCGCCATCATGGTGCCGTCGGACAGGCACAGAAGCTGGGGTGCGGCGTTCTGATAGGTGTTGCTCTGGAACGTGCTGGCGCTGTCCACCGTGACCGCCCGCGCGGCCTGCAGCATTACCCCGCTGCCATTGGCCAGGAACGGCGAGCCGGAGGCCAGATAGCCGAGGTCGGGCTGGCTGTAATTGTCGATGTTGTATACGGCGGCGTAGAGCGCCGCGTCGCCCTCCTGTGTGACATCGTCACCATCCAAAGTATACACCGCGGCGTTGCTGGTGTAATCGGGGTATTCGTAAATGACCTTTTCAACCCATGGATCAAAATCGTGCTTATACTCCAACCCTAGGAAGGTCGCCTTAAAATAGCCGGCGAGAGAGAATGTTACCGCTGCGGAAGACACGCTCAGATCCTGATACTGCATCTCCGCGCCAATTTCACCTTCCGCGCCGCCGCCAACGGACAATGCTTTCTTAACGCCCAGGCCAAGCCCAATGTTGACGGCGATTGAACCGCTGACGGTGCCGTCCGGCGTCAATTTCTTTGCAGACTCGCTGACAGCCAAAGCAAGCTGCGCCTCCAGTTCGGCTTTCAGACCTGCTTCCGCATACGCGGGAACTGGCCCGATGGCAAATTGATAGGTGCCATTCACGCCGCCTTCCGCGCCGATGATCAGACCGCTGTCCTGCCAGTGGATATGGTTATTTTCATCAAGATAGCCCTCCATGTAACCCGCAACATGGAAGCCGACATCAATGCCCCAGCTGCCTTTCAGCTTGGTTTTCCCGCGAAACAGGTCTTTCAGCTTCTTGCGATTCTCTTTCAGTTTTTTTACAGAGTCCGCAAAGGTTTTTACCTTTGTGACTTTTTTGCCTGTCTCATCGTCTTTTTCCGTGGTTTCATCGGCGTTCAAGCCGATGGCCACATATATTTTGCCGTTCTCCACCGCATAGTCTACCATAACAGGGGAGTATAGCCCCAGCTTCATGCTATCGCCGCCAATGACGGGAACACTGTCCGGCAGCGTAAATTTCAGACTGTCGCCGAAATCAAGCTTGAGTCCATCCAGCGCTTTCGTTCCCTCGTTGCCGGACTTGATTTTCAGCACCTTGCTTGTCCGTTTACCCTCCGTGTTGGTCGCCACCACCAGAATTTCACGGGACAGGTCGAACTTGTCGCTCCACGTCAGGCTGGTATTGCCGCTGTCGCTGATGTCCATGGTGACGGAACCCTGGGTCAGCTGCAGGGAGCGCATACCGCTGCTGCCCCAGCTGACCTCCGCCCGCACGGTATGGGCGGTGGTCTGCACCAGCGGCAGATAGAATTCGGCGTTCATGATGTCATATACATCGTCCATCCACACGGCGGAGATCACCGGATAGGTGTCCGATTCCTTTTGCAGCCACACCGTGGGATTGACCTTCAGCGCCGCTTCCGATATGGTGCGGGACACATAGCCCGTCTTGGATACGGTCACAGCGCCGCCGGTGTAAGAGAGCGTGACCTGCCCGTTTTTGCCAGTCGTACCATTGTCACTGCCGCAACTCACCGTCGCGCCGCTGCTGAGCCGGTAGTCCGTCTCGCGTACATTGCTTTCCTTCTTGTTTTCATAGACGGTCAGCGCCAAGTCGGTGGGCTTTTTATTGTAGATAGATGACGATTCACCGTCGTCCCCCTGCGGGCCGGAACTGTTGTAGTGAATGGTAGCAGAGGTAAGGGGTTCGTTGCCGTTACTGCCAATTTGAATGGCGTTCCATTCTGCTTCGCTTCCGGTGTAATAAACATCGGTTAAGTGATTGCAACCGGAAAATGCCCAATTACCAATAGATATTAAACTATTAGGAATTGTGATATTGGTCATGTTAAGACACGAGTTGAAAGTATTGCTCTCAATATTTGTCACACTACTAGGAATAGTGATACTAGTAAAAGCATAGCATTCGACAAACGCTAAGGAGCCAATAGAAGTTACACTATTGGGTATTATCATGTTACTTAGACTATGGCATCCACGAAATGCATCTGTACCAATAGTGGTTATACCGAAGGGAAGCACAACATTAGTTAAGTTAGAAGATCCGAAAAATGCTTTCTTACCAATAGTTGTTACGCTACCTGGAATCTTAATAGTTACCAAATTATCACAACCCCAGAACATGTTATCGGAAATATGCTGCATCTGATTCGGAAGTTCAACGTGGGCTATGCCGCTCCCTTCAAATGTACTACGTCCAAAAACGGTCACGCTGTCAGGAATTTTAATTGAATCCAAATTATCACACCCTGCGAAAGCGCGATAGCCAATGGAAGTAGCAGTATCTGGAATTTCAACATTTACCAAGTTGCTACAAGCCCAGAAAGAATAGTCTCCAATAGAAGTTACACCCTCCGCGATACTTACTTGTCTTATGTCACTATGCTGTTCCCACCAAGAGATCGTGGTAGCTTTACGGAAGTCCTCCATCTTCCCCTCGCCGCTGATCGTCAGCAAACCGTCGCTGTCCAGCGACCATGTGAGGTTCTTGCCGTCACCCTCGCCGCCGCAATAGCCGCTGTCCACCACCGTGGCGCCCCATGCCTGCACCGGCAGCAGCGTGGCCGCCAGCACCAGCGCCAGCAAAAGGCTTATGATCCGCTTTTTCATATCCCTGTCCTCCTGTGTTTTCTCTCTTTTCAACACACCGTATCGACAAAACACGACATATTGTATCAATATAAGTGTACCACCACCAGAGATGCCGGACAAGAACAACATTTGCGTCAATTTGTACGAAATTCCACTACGATTTTTGACAATTCGGATAACGGCAGACAAGAAATGAGAGAAGCCGCAAATCGTTACGGCCTTTCTCGTTTTGATCGTACCTTTCAGGGGGGTGCTTGCTGATTTTATCAGCGATTTCAGTCTGTACAGTCGTCAGTTTGTGCAAAGCCCACGCCGCGGCACAGCAGACAGTATCCCGCTCCAATGTATGGAAAGCACATTCGGCGGGATCATAAAACCACCGCGCCGCGGCGTGGGCAAATTGCCAATTATGGGATCAGTCCTTACGCGATCCCGCTGACGGTCTCGTACAGCAACTGGAGGTCATAGACATCCACAGCGCCGTCGCTGTTGACGTCCACAGCGCTCCGGAAGCTGCGGCCATTTCACCACGCTGCCGAAGAACGACAACACAAAGCTGCTGATTACGACTGCTGCCCAGCAGTTGCTTGCAGGCAAGATGACGCTGGCCGCTTTGCACGCCGAGATGGCACGCCTTGCGCGGCAACTGCCGGAGTACGATACAGTGCATGCCATGTACGGCGTTGGCGAAATCACTGCCGCACAGCTTATGGCCGAGATTGGCGATGTGCGCCGTTTTCCGCGCCGCAGCTCCATTGTGGGATTTGCGGGTGTCGATCCGGCTGTAAACCAGTCTGGCAAGCATGCGGCGCAAAGCACACCTACGACCAAACGCGGCTCCCCGCATCTACGGAAAACGCTGTACCAAATCGTCTGTACTTACCTGAAAAAGTCTCCTGCTGAGGAGCCGGTATACCAGTTTCTCGACAAGAAACGCAGCGAAGGCAAGCCGTACTTCGTCTACATGACTGCCGCGCAGAACAAATTTCTTCGCATTTACTACGCCCGCGTAAAAGAGTGCCTTGAGACATTCGACGCGCAGCAAAATTCCGCGCAGAGTTAAGCAAACAACCACCTTCATTCCGGCTGGCGGCGCTTTTTTTCTCCGGCCTGTTTTGTCATGCTCATTTTTGGTCTCGCAAACTTTGCGGGACTTTTTTCATTTTAGGCCTTGACTTTTATTTGCAGGACTCCATACACCACCTTGTAAAGCTCCCAGCGGTATTCTGAGGCAATTACCTCAAAGGTGCGGGGAAACTTTGACGCTACAAAAAGCTGATAGAGAACCTGGAAATACCTTGAAATGCGATATAATGAAATCAAATAGACCGCTGTATCTGCAGATAACCTCTTGACAGGGCTTAATATTTCCTGTACAAGTGTAGATAGCGCACAGAAAATACACCTTGGAGGGAAGCTATGAGTTTAACTGTAAAAACTTGCATGGGCCTTCCGGCCTTTCGATACGCTAAGATTGTCGCTGGCAAGGGCGGTATCAACCAGACCGTTAACTCCATTACGGTATTAGAGTATTCGGATGTTGACGTGATCTCCTCAGATCTGTTTCTCAATCACGAAATGTGTATTACTGCGTTCAGCTCGATCAAGGATGATGTTGATAAGCAGTGTGCCATTGTACGCAGAATGAAGGAGATCGGTATCTGCGCGGTCGTATTATACTACATCGGCATATTTGTACCCTACTTGGATGACAAGCTCATCAGCACCGCAGATGAAGTAAATTTACCCTTGATCTGCATGCCCTACAACCGGTTTGATTTCCGTTACGGCGAAGCGATCAATGATGTGATGTACGCCATCTACCGTGACAAGCAGGAAAACATAAATTTCATTCCTGAGATACTGGAAAGCATTTCGGGGCTCCCAGAAAGGCTTCGGACGATCCGGAGCCTACTGCAAATAATCAGCGACCGGTTCCGCTGCTCGTTTTTTTTATTCAGCCAAAAGGGAGAGCTGTTGTCCGAGGGACAATGGCCATGGTCTGCCGGCTGGAATTATGGGGAAATCATCCGCTATTTCCTCAAGGATCCGGATAAGGCAACGGAAATGTCCAGAGCAAAGATGTATATCGACAAAAAAGATGTCTTTGTAACATACTCTCCTGTGACGCCGGAATCCAGTTCCCGTCTTCATTTGTTTGTCATTGACGAACAAGAATCTATTTCTCATGAGCAGGTATTGCAGGCAGCAGAACTGATCTCCCTGTTTATGAACATCTCCAGCTATTCTCTTGAAGAAACTTCCCCGGAGATGATCATCCGAAGCATTATTACCAACGAGCAGATGCAGATCCGAGAGCTATCCGCAAAGCACGGGATCGATGTCGCAAAGATCCAGCGTATGTGGCTCCTGGGCGGCGGAAGCATGGGGGATTTCAAGCAGAAACGGCAGCTCAAACAGTGTGTCTCACAAATCAGAAGCTTTTTCAGGAACCGCGGGAAATGGGCTTTAGTAGACCTCTATCAAAATTCTATTATTGTTCTTTTCCAAGCTGCCGCCTTTTCCGAACTGGATGAAACGATGGAAGAGGAACTGATGAAGGATCTCTTGGACGAGGGCCTTCATCTTGCGCTGACCAAGTGCATGAGTATTACATCCATCCAGAATATTCAAAACATGTACGAGCTGTATGAGGCATACTTTGACACTGTGCGGATGATCTATCCTACACGAAGCACATTCGATCTGTATGACCTGAGCTTTGCGGAAAAGATCAAAAAGCTTGCGGATGACGGATACAAAGTTGCAAGGCATATGTATTCTCTGCAGCCCATTCGACAGGAAGCAAATTACAGTATTCTTCTGGAGACCCTGGCCGTCTATCTGCTGGACGCCGGAGAGAATCTTCAACGGACCGCCGAAGTCCTCGGGGTCCACAAAAACACCGTCCGTTACCGCCTGAATCAGATACGGGCATCCTATGCATGCGAAATATCTCAGATGCCGCTGGTGGCGGAATTATATGAAGCGGTCGCACTTCAGCGACTATTGTCCAATAACTGACATATCCCCCTGCTTTCCGTTGTCCTTGGCAGCGGAAAGCTTTTTTTGCCCCAGATGAAGCGCTCAATCGTGCGAAAGGAATAGTCACAAACCAAGCCCATACAAAAATATCCGGAAAATTTGGCTGCCAGGTACAAATACATCCGTTGTCTGATATGCTAATATTTAAGGCACAAGGAAAGGTTGTTGCTATCAAAATTGCATAATTTTAAGAAAATTTTCGCCTGAATGCAGCAAACGTTCTTGAAAAACTTATGTAAGGAGAGGACCTGATGGACAATACTACAAACAGTGCAGTCGAGAAAAAAGCATTAAGCCGTGTACCCAAAGAACAACGCCAGTCCTGGTATAGTATCGCTTTTATCTGGATCGGCACGATGATCTGCATCCCCATGCTAATGGTTGGCGGCCTGCTGTCTGCCTCCATGACCTTTGGCAATGTGCTGCTGGCCTGTTTCCTGGGCTTTGCGATCTGCAGCGTCTTAATGATCATGGTCGGTATGCAGGGCACCGACCTGGGGCTTCCTTCCAGCATGTGCGGTACCAAGGCATTTGGTGACCGCGGCTCCTCCTACCTGCTGAGCGTCTCCATTTTCATCGGACAGATGGGATGGTTCGGTATTCAGACCGCTACCTGCGCAACAGCGTTTGTTACGTTGATGGGCTATTGGAACATCAACTTCCCCTTCTGGCTGTCCTGCCTTATCTGGGGTGCCGTGATGCTGGTCACCGCCGTCTATGGCTTCAAGCTCATGAAGTGGCTGAACTACATTGCAGTTCCGGCCCTGATCGCCATGTGCCTTTATGGCATGATCCATGCGATCACCACCACAGGTTGGAGCAACATTATGGCTGTCCAGCCTGATCCGAATAACACGATGGGACTGGCCCCGGCTGTTTCGCTGGTCATCGGCTTGTTTGCGGTAGGTGCGACCACGAACCCCGACTATACCCGTTACGCAAAGAGCCGCGGTGCGACTGTGATGGCAACGGTGCTGGGCGTTATCCCCGCTGCTGTTCTCATGTTTATGGTCGGTTCGATCATGAGCTTGTCCGCTGGCACTTATGATATTACATCCGTATTCGCAAGCATGGGCCTTCCCGTTCTGAGCATGCTGGTTCTGATCCTGGCAACGTGGACCACGAATACCGGCAATGCCTATACCTCCGGCATGGCAGCTATGAAGGTGTTCAACCTCAAGGACGAGCGGCGTCCCCTGGTCACCATGCTGTGCGGTGCCGCCGGAACTATTATGGCCATGGCAGGTATGGCAGACGCCATGCAGGGATTTATCAATATCATTTCCGCTCTGGTTCCCCCAATCATGGGCGTTGTTATCGCTGACTACTGGATCATCGGCAAAGGCAAGCCCGAAAACTGGCATCCCGTTCGCGGTTTTAACTGGTGCGGCATTATTGCATGGGCATGCGGCTGTGTCGTTGCGCTGTTCTTCAGCTTCTTCAGTCCGGCGCTGGACGCGGTCATCGTTGCCGGCATTTTGTATCTGATCCTCTATCCGCTGTGCGGCAAGGGTACCATGGGCGGCCAGGGCGAGATCACATTGGACGAGATCGAAGCAAACCTGAAGTAAACAAGTCCCATCATTTGTGCATTGTTTCATAACAATGAAATAAAAAATATAGGAGGAACGAATATGTATAGTCTCGACGGAAATGGCATTCGTAATATGATTTATGGTGCAACGATCTTCGGCGGCGGCGGCGGTGGCGGCGCTTGCGAAAGCGGTGAAATGGCGCTGGATCAGTTCAAAGAGGATCACGGCATTGCGGACGATGCTGATGTCATGGTTCAGGTAATGGCTCCCGAAGAGATGGACGATGCTGGCTATGCCTGCTGTACGGCAGCGATGGGCGCACCTACCAAGTTCAAGGAAGTCCGCATCGCCCCTTACATCAACGGCTCTTTCGATCACCTGTGCAAGATGGCGGACGAGAAGCGCAAGTCCATCGACTATTCCATTGCGGTTGAGATCGGTGGCTTTAACACCCTGGTTCCTCTGCTGGTTGCTATGGAAAAGGGTATTCCGTTCATCGACGCAGACGGAACCGGCCGCGCTGTGCCGGCTCTGGATACGCTGCTCCTGCACATCAATGGTCTGCAGACCTCTCCGTTGGCCATGTCCGACAACAAGGGCAACCGCGTGTCCATCGAACTGGAGAATGCCAGAGATGCCGTGATGGGTGAAACCATCGGCCGCAACCTGTGCGTTGCCTTCTCCCAGATGGGTGGTCTGTCCGGTTGGATGGTAAGAAAGAACGATATCGTCAACAACCTGCCCGTTAACAGCGTTACCAAGTGCTGCCGTGTGGGTGAGGTCCTGCGCAGCGCGACTTCTTCTGTGGGCATCTTCGATAAGCTTGCAGCCGCAGGTCTGGAGTGCAAGGAAATCGGCCGCGGCGTTGTCACCAACGTACATAACGAGCAGGCATCCGGCTTTGACAAGGGCTTTGTCGAGATCACCGGCGCCGATGGAACCAAGTGGACGACCCACTTCCTGAATGAGAATCTTATCCTCGAAGAAACTTCTCCCGATGGTGTCACTAAGACGCGCATGACCGCACCTGACATCACCTGCTATATCAATACGGACACCTGCGCACCTCTTTCCAATGCCGATATCGTCGGAAAGAACGGTGAAATTCTGGTCAAGAATGTCGCCGTGGGTGTTATGAAGGTCGACGAGAAATGGTGGAGAAGCGATCTGGCCTATTTGCAAAAGATCTGGACCCGTTACTTCAAGATTCTGGGCAAGCCTGACCAGCAGATCGTTAAGTACGAGTAATCTGACACCTGCTTGTAAAAGGGGAGGGCACATTTGTGCCTTCCCCTTTTCAAAACACGAATGCCACACTTTGATACAGACATGATAGGAGATGAATTTTAAGCCGATGCTGAAAAAAATCCTTAACGAATTTATGCGGATCGCCGCAGTTCCTAGACCTTCCCACCACGAAGAACGAATTGCCGAATACCTGTGCAGATGGGCAGAAACTCATAATCTATGTTATGCGGTGGACGGGATAGGCAATGTGATCATTGAGAAAGCCGCTGCTCCTGGATATGAAAAAGCACCACGGGTGATCCTGCAAGCCCATATGGACATGGTCTGCGTGGCCGCAGAGGGCGTAGCCTTCGATCCTATGAAGGACGCGATCAAGGTCGTAAATGATGGCCAGTTTATTTCCGCAGATGGTACCAGTCTTGGCGCCGATGACGGGATCGGCATTGCGATCGCGCTGGTTCTGCTTGCGGACAAATCTATTGTGCATGGTCCAATGAAGGCCTTATTTACCGTTAACGAAGAGGACGGCATGTCCTCCGGCGCAATTGACTCCAAGTATCTCGACGCAGAGTATCTCATCAATTTGGACTGGGAATGGCTTGGCTCTCTTTGCAATTCCAGCGCCGGCGGCGACTTTATGGCATTTGCCCGCCAGTATAAGCACTGCGCGGCAAAGAGCGAATGGGCCGCACTGAAAATCGAGATTACCGGACTGTTGGGCGGTCATTCCGGCGTTGACATTCATAAAGGACGTGCGAATGCGCTGATCTGTGTCAGCCGGCTGCTGCAAGAACTGAATCACGCACGCATCGAGTATCAACTGGCATCCTTTTGCGGAGGCCAGGCTAGAAACGCAATTCCCGCTTCTGCAGAAGCAAAGATCCTTGTTTGCCCCGAAGCGCTCGATCACGTCTACAGGCTTTTGGAAAGCTATTCCGCTGAGCTCACCGCCGGATTTGGTGAAATTGAGCAAAGTATGGTTTTCCGCTGGGCACCTCTTGAGGAGAAGATTTCTCATGTTGTTCCGTCTGCGGACGCCAACGCCCTATTGGATCTGCTCCTGACGCTGCCTGATGGTATCCATACAATGAGTCCTTATGTCAAAAACCTTACTGAAAGCTCCCAAAATCTCGGGCTCCTGACCGTAGCAAATGGTGAGATCCGTCTGGCCGCCATGTCCCGGAGCTGCGCGGCATACCGGGCCGAGGAGTTGCTGTCCATCGATCGTACGATCGCCTCGGCTTTCGGGTTTGCATTTGAACAAGGTGAGCATTCCCCTGCTTGGGCGGTAAATCCCAAAAGCAGGCTAACTCCGATCACCTGTCAGGTTTACAAAGAATTGACAGGTAATGACATGGTGGTAGAACCGGTTCATGGCGCGCTGGAATGCGGTGCTTTTTTTGAAAAGAACCCCCACATTGACATGATCGCAATCGGCCCCTCTCTCTTTGATGTTCACACACCAAAGGAGCGCTGCGATCTTCACAGCGTTCAAGTAACGATGGAGCTCATGATCGGCGTTCTAAAAAAAATAAGCGAATAGTATTCAGACTTAATCGTTAGCGGAGTAATCCCAGTCAAAACAGTGCTGTCTCAAAATATCGTTGTGAACTAATCATTATCACGAAGCGGAGTAAGCTTCCGATTCTCCCCACCCCCCAAGTATATATTATATTGATGAAGGCCTCCGGGTAATTCCCGGGGGCCTATTTCTATGTTTTGGAGGAATTTCGCCATGACCACACCCATTCGCACCTGCTCCCACTGCGGCTGTACCGCCGAGAACCTGATCGAGTTCCGTGACCGCCTGCTGTGCCCGGACTGTCTGGATAGCATGACAGAGGTCTGCGTCGACTGCGGCACCCGGTTCTGGCAGCGTGAATGCCTGACCAACGACCACGGAGACCCGATCTGCCCCGACTGCTGTGACCGCAATTACACCCGCTGCACCCGCTGCGGCAGCCTTATTTCCCTTGATAGCTGCTGGTATCCTTACGACAATGACGATCCCTATTGCAGCGACTGCTGCTCCGACATTGAAAACAGCGCTATCCATGATTACTATTTCAAGCCCCGTCCCATCTTCTATGGCACCGGGCCCCGCTTCTTCGGTGTCGAGCTGGAGATCGACGGTGCCGGTGAGGACAACGAGAATGCCTTGGCACTGCTGAACATCGCCAACCGGAAGCACTCCCTTGCCTATTGCAAGCACGATGGCAGTCTGGACGACGGCTTTGAGCTCGTCACACACCCCTTGTCGCTGGAGTATCAGCTCCATGAAATGCCGTGGGATGAGGTACTGCACGAGGCCGTCAGTATGGGGTATCTCTCACATCAGGCAGGCACCTGCGGTCTGCATGTTCACGTGTCCCGCAAAGCCTTCGGAGATAGCTATGATGAGCAAGACAGCGCCATCGCCCGGGTACTGTTCTTCGTGGAGTGTCACTGGCGGGAGCTGCTGCGGTTCTCCCGCCGGACACAGCGCCAGATGGATCAGTGGGCGGCTCGGTACGGCTACCGTGACCAGCCCCACGAGATGCTGGAGCATGTCAAAAAGGGCTCTGGAAGCCGGTACACCTGCGTCAATCTGACCAACTGCGATACCATCGAATTCCGCATGTTCCGCGGGACGCTGAAATTGAACACGCTTCTTGCCACGTTGCAGATGGTCAATCGCATCTGTGATGCGGCGATTTTTCTGTCCGACGATGAGCTGCACGACCTATCCTGGAGCAGCTTTGTCAGTGCCATCAAGGAGCCAGCGCTGGTGCAGTACCTGAAGGAGCGCAATCTCTACATCAATGAGCCGGTCGAGGGAGAGGGGGAAGTCTGATGTGTTGCCTTTTTGGAATTTACGATTATGGCCATAGCCTGACCGCCGCACAGAAGAAGCGTCTTGTCTCCGCGTTGGCCGTTGCCAGTGAGGACAGAGGAACGGATGCCACCGGCATCGCCTATAACCACAGTGGTCACCTGACTGTCTACAAGCGCCCCTATCCCGCGCACCTGATGCGGTTCAGGCTGCCCGATGATGCTGTCTGCATTATGGGGCATACGCGCATGACCACCCAGGGAGACGAGAAACAGAATTGCAATAATCACCCGTTCGTGGGAACGTCGGGCATGCCTTTCGCCCTAGCGCACAATGGCATTATTTACAATGACAAGGAGCTGCGGCAGGAGCGAAAATTGCCCGATACCAACATTGAGACAGATTCCTACGTCGCCGTACAGCTGCTGGAGCAGCAGGGTAAACTGAACTTCTCCGCCATCCGCACCGCAGCAGAGTCATTGGAAGGCACCCTGACACTGACGATTCTGGATGGTCGGGATAATCTGTATATCGTCAAGGGTAACAACCCGTTGACCTTATACCACTTTCCGCGGCTGGGTCTATACGCCTATGCCAGTACAGAAGCGATCCTGAAGAAGGGCCTCAAGAAGGGGCTGCCCCGCGCAGATCGCCCGGTGGAGGTGGTGATGAAGGAGGGGGATATCCTGCGTATTGACCGCCATGGTCGCTATACCGTGGAGCAGTTTGATACTCGCAATCTGTGGAATGGCGCAACGTCCTTCCATTGGCCGCATTGGGACGCATACGGCGGTGACGCAGAGTATGTCCGTGATCTGAAATCGATTGCCCCGGCCTATGGGTACGACCCCCGTGACATCGACACCTTTCTGCACTACGGCATGTGCCCGGAGGAGATCGAGGAACTGATGTGCAGTGGGGAGGTATAAAATATGCGAATTATAATTGCCGAAGGAGGAAAAAGACCGTATGAAGCCGAATTGGAGCATGATCTTAAAAGTATGCGCCGCTGTGTTGGTGGCAATATTGAGGTTGTCTACGAGCCAGGAGGACGAGACGCAGCCATGATCTGTAATGACGAGGGCAAGCTGTTGGGTCTGCCCCTGAATCGTGCCCTGCGGGATGAGGAGGGAGAAATTTACGATGTTATCGCGGGCTCGTTTTTCGTCTGCGGCGCCCCGCCGGACAGCGAGAACTTCACCTCCCTGACGGACGAGCAGGTGGACTATTGGCTCAGACGCTTTGCCAAGCCGGAGTTCTTCGTTCGGGTAAATGGTAAAGTAATCTGCGTCCCGGTGGAGGAACCAGGCAAATAAAAATGTCCCCAATAGGGCGGTTCGAGGCAGAGCCGCTCTACTGGGGCTTTTACATGGATTTCTTTTTGGATGAATAATTGCGGGGATGCTGCTGTACCAGTCTCCCTCACAATTACAGAAAAAGTTATCCCGTATTACTCACAAGAACAGAATGCAGTCTGACCCGCTTAACAAGCACCTTGTGCTTAACACGGGACATCCTTTTTCTGTTCTTGTTCGGTCAGCTGGACAGGAATGTCTCGAAGGGTACAAACCTTATAAAGAATATATAGGGATTTTCCCCCTGGAGAAATTGTACATCAAAACCAAATTGTGTATCGAAGAGCTCTTTTACCGCACGCTTCAGTATATCCCGGGCATCATCGTTCAGTACTTGACGCATGGCGTGCTCAGTTAAAAGGGCCTTTAGCTCTGCCTGTATACACTCTTGGTCGGCATGCTTACTCACATATTGCTCGCAGAAGTGGGCCATATCATATTCCCGGCATAAAGTCCCCCATGCAAGTTTGCTTGAGGAAATATAACAGAGCTTTGCGGCGTCAGCAATTATCAGTGTATCTGTACTCCAAGTCCGCTGGTATTGAGACAATTCTGCTTTCCATTTTGCTCGGTTTTGCTTAATACGTTTGACTATCTCATCCACCGCAGAGGGATGATCTTTGAGAAATTTAGCGTATCCACCCTTTGTATGGAGTGGTGAAGCACTTTGGTAGCTATATAGTCTTTCCGGCTGGGTGGGAAGGCAGGAATCAATAGCCCCACTGATCAGAAGCTGCAAACGGATCAATGGAAAGCTGTTCGGTTCCATGCCGCCTTTGGCATCCAAGATTTCATGCCAAAGGGCGGCTTCTTCAGATGTGCTGACTCTGTTCCCAAAAACGGCAACAAACAGCTCCCAGCTCTTTTTGCGCTGCGCATCGCGGACACCTAGCGCAGTGATAGCTTCCTTCAAAAGCCACATCCCCTTGATCCGCAGGCGAATGTCAGATTTGCGTGTGCTGTTGTATCCCAGCGTTGATAGCATTTCTTCAAGTTGCTCGCGAGAAAGACCGTCTTTAAGAACTTCGGTGAATCTCGGCATAGTTAGAATACAGATCAACAAAAAAGGCTGTTCACGAACATTCTGGTTATACAGCAAGGTTTTGAAATCGTTGGACGTGATGGTGGCATCGGAGCCGCGCAATTCCTGCAAATAGTCGGTTGCTGCATCATAGAGATTATCTAAATCGTGACCGCATATATCACAAGTACCTGCTGAAGAAAAATCCAGTTGGTTTTCGCCGCACAAAAGCCACGACGCAATGTTGTTGGGTGATATAGCCGTTGTCTCGGCTAAAGCGGCCTTCCACAATGTATTCATCCGCTCTGACAGAGCTTTGTCTTCATTAAACTGCACATATTCCCATGCGCGGTAGCCACGCTGGAAATGGGCACTGGCATCACGGCAATCGTTGTACATATTAAATAGCTTCATATACTGTGGAACGACCCATGTGGCAAATTCTTCGGCCTCTTCTTCGCGTAAAGTATCAAGAGAAAACGCGTCGAATGGGCGTGCGCTTTCAGAAAACGCCGATTTGATCGCGGAGAGATATGACGTTTGTGTTTCAGTGCCCGAGTCTTCAGCTCGGGCCACTCTGCTATCGGCGTACAAAACGGATCGGTCGTAACTGGAATGTTCCAGATAAAACCTCAGATCCTCCAGTGCCTCGGAGAGAGACCCCGCTTTATGCTGCACGGAGCGGGCTTCGGCCACATCATGAAAAAAGTCCAGCATTTGTTTGTATCTGTCCCGTAGTCTTTCATCAGATATCCCAGATACTGCACACTGCCTGATAATGGCGTAGTAATTTGCATCCTTGGCCTTGCCCTTGAGTCGCTTTGTCATTCCCGTTAACACCGTCCGGACATCCGCATAGCTTTTGCGGTTTTGCAAGTAGTCCTGGTGGTTATGGGAGCAGAGACTTTCGCGGTCAGATAGGAGCGCGAACAATAATTCTGGGGCCCATGTTTGAGAAGGTGTTTCTTTATCAATGGCCTTGATGAGGGATGACTTACAGACAAACAGGCGTTCAGGGTGGCTTGGGGCTGATCTGTAGACCGCTTTTAAGCAGGTACATCGTACAGACAAGTAGTATTCCGCTATTTCACTCCGAACCACCTTCGCCGGATCTTGTTTTGGTGTTTTTCTGAGATGCTCTGGTAGTATGTATGCGGATTCCATGTCTTTTGATGGTAAGTATGTGGCTTCTTCAGCTTTTGTGAAGAAGCCGCTCCCCCTGGGGCGTAGGACGATAAATGACGATTTTTCCACGGCAAACTCCTTATACGGCGGGCGCGGATCGCGGCTTTTACGCGCGTGAGCTACCCATTTTTGACAAACGGTCAATCCGGAATGAACGGAAATCAGAACAATATCGAGGTGTAAAGTTGACAATTAACCTTAAAATCGAAAATTCTGCAATGAATTGATTCGTTTTCGCATTTTCGCTGATTTTGGAAACGACGGACAAGCTGCTGGCGCGGTGATATCCTACCTCCGCGAGGGTTCCCCTCAATAAAACACGGAGGTGATGTTATTTGAGAATAATTCGCGTTAAGACCGGTCCGGGCCAACCCATCTTCCTCGCGGAGGAGGATGGCCGCTACGTTCCTCTCCCAGAAAACTTTTGGGCAGGCCGAATTCACAATTTCCGATATCTCACGATAGAAGGTCGGGAAAAACGGCGACGAAAGCTACTGCAAGAGATGGACATTAAAACCGTCCGTGTCCGGACGGATCAACCACCGGCCTGGTGGAAGATCCACGATGATGACGGTAAGCATCCACCATCGGTGGCAGAGTGCCGTCAGGGTGCGGAATCGCTGCTGTCGCTGCTGGACGTGTTCCCTTCCACTGAGGCTGGCGCGATGCTGCTGGCAACAGTGCTGCTGGGGCTGCGAGCCGCAGACCTGAAGCAGTACGAGCCATCTCTGCGGCCCTGCGTGGCCTTCCGTGGGCCACCGCAGTTGGAGCGAGTGATGAAATGTCTATTCAAGTCGATTTTACCGCGGAAGCGCTGGAAAGGCAAGAACTTTTCCATTTGGCGGAAGCGTGTGGTCGACCTGAACGAGCCCCTTAGCTTGGTGGACATTTCGCGGGCTAAGGTTCGGATAGCCAAGCTAAAGTCGACTTGGCTTTCGCTTCCACCGGAAAACGCAGTCTTGCTGGTTCTGCACGGTCGGGATACCACCTGGGGCAAGTTCAGTGATGACCTGTCTCAGACCGGGATAGTGTTCGTGAACAGCGGCCTGTCTGCTAACGGCTGGGGCGCAGCGAGCGTCCCTACCTATAGTCTGACCGCTTGGGATGATCAGCTTTTTGAGAAGATCATCGCCAAAGCGCCGCAGGCAGCCCGGTTGTTGGGCTGGTGGTGGGGGATAAGCGGTAACGATTGGGCACAGGACGTTGTCCGCCGATCCCACGATCAGTTGGGGCGACCGGGTGGTCGGTTCCGCACCTTCTCCTATGAACCTAAGGCCCTCTGCCGGGCGGTGGCTTACCAGGTGCTGCTGGATTTCGTGGCGCTGGTCAGCGATCGCCAGTGGCTGCCGCCGGATGTGGCGGATAGCTACCGGCAGCGCCTGCGGGACATTTTCGACCCCGCTCCGCTGCCTCCTCCAACGGCACCCCGCCGGGCTGAGGATGCGGACGTGTTCCTTGAAAAGTTAAAATTGCTCATCGACCACCCTGACCAGATCGTTCCTCCGGGGAAGCCCTACGCCCGCCCCCAGCGCGGTAAGGTCGCCGCCGCTTGGCGTCAAATCGGCGGGGAGGAATACCTGATTATGGAGGAGAAGATATGGATGACATGGTATGCCAAAGCTGTCAAGACTGACAGTGCCATTGACGCTACTTTCCTTCAAAATGACAGATGGGCTGCCGAGTTGCAGAAGCTGCTGGGCCAGGCCGGGGTCATCAAGATACCGGCTTCCGGATATCGCTATCGGTACGACCTATTGGCAAACGGTACGCGGGATACGACCTACGTTGTCGCAACACCGGCCAGACTGCTGCTGGAAGGCGGGCAAAAGGCGGGGCAAAACGCCCCGCCCCCGGCAAACAGCATTGTCAGGGTTTCTGCCGAGATAGGAAAGGGAAATGATGACGATTTACGCAAGCAAGGAGTACAAGTTGAATGACAAATATGGATCTTGATAACAATTTGATGAACAACAAGACGGAACAAATCGTGGCAAACGAAACTGCCCTATCTCAGGAAAACACCGTGGAATATCCCGGTGCCGCCTCATCTCTCAAAGAACCGCTGCCACAAACGTTGCAGCCGACCCCGCTGCGCCGCAGGCAGACCGGGCCGACGGCGCCCTTTGACGGGCTCGCCACCGCACAGGTAGTCTTTATGGCCGACAGGGTCATGTACTACATTGAAGAGTTGTGCCGCCGGCGCGGCGCAGCTGTCGATTTTGAGTATTGGCGAAAGGTCACGAAACGTGTGCTCAAGGGCCTTGCTGACCGAGGACCACTGGTGTGCCCGGCGCGGGCTGGATCTGGCAAGTCCACCTGGATCACAGCCTTCTTGCTGGCGGCCTGTGAGCTGCGCTTGAACAATGACCCGCTGGCTGACGTGTTCAGCGTGTTGCTGGTGCTGCAAAAAATCGAGTCACTGAACGGTATCCGCGACACCATCGCTGACTTCTTTCCAAATGCGCCGGAAACGCTGGTCGTCCCCTTGCAAGGGTGGACAGCTGCCAGCCAGAAAGCCGGTTTCTGCAAGAACAAGCAAGTCACATCCTTTGACCAGTGCCGGAAGGACAATTGTCCCTTCGCCGCCTCGTGCGATGTGCTTCGGTTCGGTCAGCTGGCAGGTCAGGCCTTCGTGTTGGGCGTATCCCAGGCCCGATTCGACCTCTTGCGGAAGGGCAATGCGCTGGACGGCCTTCTCCATCAACAGGAGAACAATCATCCGCGTATTCTGGTTTTCGACGAGAAGTTCGAGTTCGCGCCTCTCTATCACTTGACCCAGACCACGCTGGACGCAGCATCCAGCCAGCTGGAGCGGCTGATCACCCAGCGCGACCTGAAGGATCGCCGGGTGTTCGAGAAGCAGCGGTGGAGCACCACGCTCCTGCAGCGCCCGTTCTCGCTGCTGCGGGAACGCACCTGCATTGAGCTGGACGAGATGACTAAGCTCAAGGCGGACATGCCTTATGGGGTTTGCAGTTTAAAAGATGCGGCGGAGGTCGAGAAGAACCGGTTCTACCAGTTCCGTGAATATCTGAACGGACCCGGTAGGGCCTTCCGCACACAGCAGCTGTCTGAGGCTGTGGAGGTCATAGACCACCTTTACCGCGGGGACTGCCTGTTCACGAAGCTTGGGCCTTTCACCATCCTGGGTGCTGACGAGCCGCAGATCACCTTCGGTGATAGCCTGACGCTGGTGTTTGACGCCACAGCCCTGGTGGACGGTGATTATGAGTATCTGGACGTTGGGAGACTGCCAGATTCCGAGCCTCGCCACATGGAGAAGGTTCACTTTCACACTTATACCGCAGCAGAGATGAACGTGTCACGGCAGGCCATGCGGAAGAGCTGGAAGCTGCCCGGCTTCTGCGCTCTGGCAGAGGACATCCTGCGACACTATCCAGGAAAAATGTTCTTGACTACTTATAAGGATCTGGCCGCGGAGATCCCGAAGCTTCTCGCCCCCGAGGCGGTGAGCCGTCTGCTGCTGGACGGGGAAACGTGCCCGTATTTTGGTGGTACCAACGGCTCTAACGACTTCAGTGAGGCCTCGCTGGTGGTGTTGCTGGGCTATCCGCGTTTGTCCCCTCAGACGTACCTGGAACGCGCCTTCGTGTATTGGGGGCCCTCTGGGATTCGGGAAGAGGTTCAGGAGCAGATGGCCCAATGGTCGCCGCTGAATGTCCAGCAGAAACCGGACCTTCATGCGCAGTTGCCGTTGACGATGGCATACGAGATACGTCACCTGGCGGCGCGGTTAGAGCAGGAGATCTATCGCTGTCAACTGCGCAACGCAAAATGTGAGGATACCATTTATGTGTTCCTCTTTGCTCCGCCGCAGGCTTTGAGAGACCGGCTCTCCAAGCGATTCAAGGGCTCAATGAGGAGGGATGAAACAGGGGTGCCAGACTGCATCGCTCAGGCCAAAGCCAACACAAAGACATACGCCGGCAAACTCACCAGCTATGCCCGCTTCACGGCCTGGTTGGATGGTTGGGACGGCGTGCCCACACCGCTGGACGGGATTCTCCGTGATACCGGCATCGGTGCCGAGAGCTGGAAGAAGCTGCGGCAGAGCGACGAGTTTACACCGCTGCTGGCGCAACATGGCGCGGAGATGACCGGACGCGGTCGGAACGTGAAAATTGAACTAAAAATGAAGAAATGCGCATGAGGAGGCCAAATATGGACAGAGAATTAACTTTGGAAGAAACAATAAGAATCATAGATGCGGTCGTCGACCTGATGCAGGAGGGGCTCTTTGCCCTCTGCGAGGAGCCACCCTTTGGTACGATTAAGAACGAGGAGGAGATGTTATGAACCCCACTGATACTATCACAAACTACAGCACCGTCACCAATTTCAATGAGCTGCCGCTGGCATTGACTGTGCTAGAGGCCGGGCAGGTGCTTCGGGTCGGGCGCAATGTGGCCTACGAACTCGTCCGCTCTGGTCAGCTTCGGAGTGTCCGGGTCGGCAAGAACATTAGAATCCCGCGGGACGCCCTGGCGGAATATCTAAATCTTGCAAGCTGATGTGAGGGGGGATCCCCCCTCACCCTTTCACTTTACCATATCGTTAAAGGAGGACAAACATGGCAAGCAGCAAGCGGGCCGCCCACGGCAGCGGCACGATTCGGAAGAAGACTGTCACACGGAATGGTCAAGATTATACATATTGGGAGGCACGTATCACCACGGGCTACGATGCCGGAACCGGCCGACAGAAGCAGCGTTCTGTTACCGGCAAGACGCAAAAGGAGGTGCGTGAAAAATTACAAGCGCTGGCCGTAGAGGTCAACAGCGGCACCTATCAGGAGCCGTGTAGGATGACGCTGGGCGAGTGGCTGGACATCTGGGTAGCAAACTACCTTGGTGCCTGCAAGCCGCGCACAAAACAGATTTACGAAAGCGACATCCGGGTACATATCAAGCCCGCACTGGGTGCAGTCAGGATGGAAAATCTTATGCCCCATACCGTGCAGACCTTTTATAATGCACTGGCATCAGATAAGGCCGATAAGCCTGGCCTATCGGCAAAGACCATCAAGAACATACACGGAGTATTGCATCAGGCACTGAAGCAAGCTGTGCTCAACGGTTATATCCGAACCAACCCCTCCGACGCCTGTACCTTACCGCGGGGACAAAAAGCAGAGATCAAGCCTCTGGATGAGGACGATGTAGCTGCTTTTATCCGGGTCATTCAAGGGCATCCCTTTGAAGATCTCTTTCTGACCACGCTGTTCCTGGGCTTGCGGGAGGGCGAGGCGCTGGGGCTGACCTGGGACTGTGTAGATCTGGACAACGGCGTTATCACCGTAAACAAACAGCTCCAGCTCCATCAGGAGAAGGGTCTTGCGGCCTATGAGCTGGTTCCCACCAAGAATAGCCGCAGCCGCACATTGGTGGCGTCCCCTACGGTGGTCGCCCGCCTGCGCCACCGAAAAGCCGAGCAGACACAGCAGCGTCTCATGGCAGGCTGTGCCTGGGAGGACAGTAACCTGGTGTTCACCGATACGCTTGGGCATCACCTGACGAAGCCGACGGTCTACCGCCACTATAAGAAAGCGGTTGCGGCGATTGGGAGGCCCGATGCCCGTTACCATGACCTACGGCACAGCTACGCCGTAGCCGCGATCAGCTCCGGCATCGATATCAAGACGGTACAGGGCAACCTCGGGCATGCCACCGCCGCCTTTACGCTGGATGTCTATGGTCATGTGACTGACCGCATGAAGCGTGAGAGTGCCGACAAGATGGAGGATTTCATTCGCCGTGTTTCGGGGGATTGACAATCACCGCAACTTCCCTGTTGCGCGGCGGGGAGGAATCGGGTATAATAGAAAAAACTGCGGAAGGAGGCAGACCATGCGGACACTGTATCACGGCAGCCGGGTAACGGTAGAACAGCCGGAAATACGCATTCAGAAGTTCCATAAGGGCTTCTATTGGGGCTTCTACTGCACGGAATATGAGACGCAGGCCACCCGCTGGGCTACACGGTTCGGCAGCGGTATCGTGAATGTCTACCGTTTTGAAGAGCAGTCAGGGCTGTCGGTCAAGCGGTTCCCTGAGATGAGCGATGAGTGGCTGGACTTCATCGTGGCCTGCCGCAGCGGCATCCCCCATGACTACGACATCGTAGAGGGACCGATGGCCGATGACACCATCTTCAACTACGTACAGAGCTATACAGATGGCGAGATCAGCCGCGCCGCTTTCTGGGAACTGGCACGGTTCAAGCATCCCACCCATCAGATCAGCTTCCACACCGCCAGAGCGCTGGCAACGCTGACCTTCGAGAGGAGTTACGAGGTACATGTGTGAACGAAACCACAGCGGACTGTTCTTCACCTGCGCTTTGGTGGAGCAGCTGGGCCGCGACCTGAAACTGAAACGCTGCGACGCGGTGAAGGCGCTGGGAGTGAATGGCGTGCAGATGATCCTGGGCCATGCCGATGTGTTCCACTGCGAGCCCATTGAAAAGGTGTCTGATGATATGCAGCAACACTTCGACTTGCCCCATGGCCAGTTCGATAACGTGGCGGCGGCCAGATACGCCGTGCCGGATGTATGGACGATCGGCAAGGTATACGCCCGCTTGATCGAGGACATGTCCGAACAGGATAACGTGGCCGAAACACTGGTGGCCGTATATACCTCGTGGATCGATGAAAAGCTCTGCGATTATAACTCCTCGCTCTACTATCAGTCCCGTGACTACATCGCGGAATGCTATCGCGTAGGTCACGTGATCGACGCATAAAAATGGGCCTCTGATGTCGGTGCATCAGAGGCCTTTTTTACCGCTAAAGGGAAAAAATAAGGGAAAACTGAAATTTTAAGCATGAGAAAAACCTCGTAACCGGCATGGTTACGAGGTTTTTGTTTGGAGGTGACACCCGGATTTGAACCGGGGAATGAGGGTTTTGCAGACCCTTGCCTTACCACTTGGCTATGTCACCATTTTGATCGGCAGCACCACTGAGGTGTAACGTCCGAGGGACATTATACAATACCTTGCGGCGGTTGTCAAGGGAAAAGGCAAATTTTCCTGTGAATAAATTTTTTGTCAAAGAAAGGACGACCTTGCGGCCGTCCTTTCTCGGTTACGAGCTGGTTTTTACCACATTCTGGAAGTAATAGACCCCCATGCCGTCGGTGTGCAGGCCGGTGAAGGTGTCCCGCAGCAGCCACGTATACGTCTCGTTATACAGGGGCATCACGTAGCCGCTGTCCAGCAGCATGGTCTCCGCGTCCGCCAGATAGGCGTCCCGCGCCTCGTCGCTGCTGGAGTTGGCAGCGGTGCGGATCAGCATATCGTAGGCGTTGGAGTAATACTGGCCGTAATTCTCCAGCTGGCTGCTGCTGAAGCGGTTCAGGTAGCTCAGCGCCGTGTTGCGGTCGCCGTTGACGCTGGTCAGCGCCAGCGAGAACTCACCGCTTTTCAGGGTGGTCATCATATCCTCCGGCGCCACGGCACGGACGGTGATGCGGATGTTCAGCTTTTCGCGCCAGACGGTTTGCAGCGCCTGAGCCACCTTGGCGTTTTCGGCGGTATTTTCGTACAGCAACGTCACCGTGTTCATATGCTCCAGCGTGGTGGGGGTATAACCGGCGCTGCGCAGCAGCTCCGTCGCCTGCTGGCACCGCTGGTCGTATTTCTCCGGATCGTTGTCGATGGCCGGGCCGTTGGCCTGACGGAAGGACTCGCCCTGAGAGGTGGTGATACCGTCGGGGATCAGGCCGTCGGCGGCGCGGAACACCTCGTCCTCCCCGCCGGCCAGCTCCGCCAGTGCGTTGCGGTCAATCACCATGGACATGGCCTGACGGACGCTCTCGCTCAAGCTGGTGGCCATCTGGTTCACCAGCACGGTCTTGACCACGGCGGAGGAAGCCTCCACCGCGCCCTCCGTCTCTCCGGCGTCCAGCACGAAGTCCACGTCGCCGCTGTCATACAGCGCCATGGCGTCGGCGGAATTGGCGGCATAGACGAACTCCAGCTGATCGGGGCCAAGGCGCCGGGCGTCATAGTACTTCTTGGCGGCGCTGGCGTTCAGGCCGTCCGCCGTCATGGACGAGACGGCGTAGGGGCCGTTGGTCAGCAGCGTGGCGGAGGACAGCGACCAGTCGGGCCGCTGCGTCGGTTCGGTATCATCGGCCGTGTCAGCGGTGTCGCCCTCCCCCTCCGGCGTCTGGGTGACGCTGGCGCGCACCGGCATGGTGGACACCGCCGTGCACACCACCGGCAGGAAGTAGGAGCAGTGACCCTCGATGACCACCACAAGGGTGCGGTCGTCGCTGGCCCAGACCTGCAGAGCCGCCGGATCGCCGGACACCGCGTCGGCATAGCCCGCCACCATGTTCAGGATGGAAGCGTGGGGGGAGTTGGTCTCCGGATCCACCAGACGCTGCCAGGCGTAAACGAAGTCGCCCGCCGTGACCTTCTGGCCGTCCGACCAGTAGATATCATTGCGGAGGGTGAAGGTATACGTCTCGGTGCCGTCCATGTTGTCGGTATAGGTATAGCTGGCGGCCTGCGCGGGGGTAAGGGCACCGGCGGTGTTGATCTTCATCAGATTTTCAAACAGCTGGGCGTCCACGGTCTTTTCCGTTTCGGTGACGGCCAGCGCCGGATCCAGCGTGTGGGGCGCGTCCACCAATGCGGCGCGGACGGTCATATGCTCCGGCTCCGCTTCGCCGCAGGCGGCAAGCGTCAGCGCCATGCACAGCGCCAGAAGCAAGGCGAGTAGTCGTTTGGTAGGTTTCATGGGTTTTCTCCTCTTTGTTGGGGCTATGTCATTGCGAGGAGCGAAGCGACGCGGCAATCCGTTTCTTTCCCGTCAGGTAAGGATACGGATTCCCACGCCAGTCTGCTGACTGGCTCGGAATGACATTTCAAGGGGGCAAGGGGGTTCTTTTTACCGATCGTAGGGGCCGATACATGGCGGCTTTATATCTCACTCCGCTACCACTTCGCCGTCCTCCGTCAGCTTGGCGGAGACGATGGGGCTGCGGGTGTTGCGCTTGATATCGTCCAGCCGCATACGGCTGGGGAAGTCGCTGAGCAGCGTGTAGGCCACGCCGTGGCGCTTGGCACGGCCTGTCCGGCCGATGCGGTGAATGTAGTACTCGTTCTCCTCCGGCACGTCGTAGTTGAACACGGCATCCACGTCGTCCACGTCGATGCCCCGGCTGGCTACGTCGGTGGCCACGAATACCCGGAGCTTGCCGTCCCGGAACTGCTGCATGACGGCCTCACGCTTGCTCTGGGGAATGTCGCCGTGGATGCACTTGGCGTCCACGCCCCGCATCTGCAGGAACTTGGTGAGCCGCTCGGTATTGCCCTTGGTGTTGCAGAAGCAGATCACCCGGTCATAGCCCTCGTGCTCCAGGATTTTGGCGATGGCGTCCACCTTGCCGTCGGAGGGCACCTCGATACGGTATTGCAGGATATCGGGCTTGTTCTCCCTGGTGGCCTGGACGGTGATCTCCTCGGGGTCACGCTGATAGACCCAGGAAATATCCATCACCTCACGGGAGATGGTGGCGGAGAACATGCCCAGATTCTCGCGGCTGGGGATCTTGTCCAGAATGCGGGTCACGTCGTGGATGAAGCCCATGTCCAGCATGCGGTCGGCCTCGTCCAGCACCACGGTCTTGACGGCCTTCAGCACCACGGTGCGGCGCTTCATATGGTCGCTGAGACGGCCCGGCGTGGCCACCACGATCTGGGGCTTGCGCTTCAGGGCGTTGATCTGCTTGCCGATGGGCTGGCCGCCATACAGGCACACCAGCCGCACGCCCTCGTGATACACGGCGATATCCCGCATTTCGTCGGTGATCTGCATGGCCAGCTCGCGGGTAGGCGCCATGATGACAGCCTGTACCTCCTCGCTGTCCGGATCGATCTTTTCAATGATGGGAATGCCGAAGGCCATGGTCTTTCCGGTGCCGGTAGGGGCCTTGGCGATCACGTCCCTGCCCGCCATCATGGGCGGAATGCAGCCGGCCTGTACCGGCGTGGATACGGTATATCCCTTGTTGCGGATAGCCCGCAGCGTGGCCTCGGACAGGCCGAAGCTCTCAAAATCCACCCCCTGGGTGATTTCCATAGCGTTTTCCTCTTTTTTCTCAAAAATTTCAATCATTCTTATTATATCACGGCTGTCAAGATGGGGCTGCGCTCCCCTGCCCTGCCGGCGGGGTTGGCACATATACCAGCAATTTGCCCAAAATCGGGGCGGATATTTGTACGTATCTGTGACGAAGCTTTGCTTGAAAGCGGCGGCCATAGCTGGTATACTGAATATGTATACGGCGCACCGCCCGCGGAACCCCATGGGGTTCCGGCTTTTTACAGGGACGTAAAAAGCCATACCACTTTCCCTACCGGCACTGGGACAAGCGGCGGCGCGTCGCAGAGACAGGAAACACAACGAGGAAAGAGAGGTTCCAACATGAAGAAAACGATCACCGCCCTGCTGTGTCTGGTCATAGTCCTGTGCCTGACGGCTGTGGCATGGGCGACAGGCGCACCGCCAGCACCCACTGAGGATGATATCATAGCACTGGCAAAGGGGAAGGTAACGGTCAGCTGCGAAGAGCTGAAGGTTTCTGGCGATTACACACAGGGCACCCGCCACGGCAGCCAAACCTACGACCTGGCCGCAGGCACCTTCTCCACAGAGGGCTCCACGGTAGAAGCCCCTGCTGACATCGACGGTAAGTATACCTATACCTTCCAGTTTACGGATGCAGACCCTTACATTAACCGGTTCCAGCAGGATACGGGGTATGCGCATATGAATGCTTCCTTCTTCACCACTATCACGCTGGAATACGACAGCCATAGTGGGAAATGGCAGCTGGAAAACAATGGCATAATCGAGATCAAGGTGCGTTCCTGCAGCACCGTTGCTATGCCCGACCCCCCCTCCCCGGCGGTGATTGAAACCGGCAAGGTCACCATAATCTGCGAGAGTAATCATCATCAGCAGCAGCACAACATGCGGGAGTTCAATCTGGCCCCGGGCACCTATTACACAGATGAAACCAGCGTGTTCTGGAAGGACGATTACAACAATACCGGCGCATGGTTCTGCAATGTGTACCTGCGCTATGACAATGACAGCATCAGCCGCTACACAAATCCCTTCAACCAGGCAAACGGCAAACACCTGGTGAACTACGTCAACGGTGTGATTTGGTACGTCTACGATAGCAGCCAAGGAGAATGGGCCATCTGGACGGAAGACAACAGAGATCCCGACTCCGCCTACATCTTTCTGTGCGACCTCCCCACTGCCGCTGAGCTGGGGCTGAAGGTCAACGTCCAGTGCAAGGACGGCAAGCACACGGATAAAACATATGGCACCGCTAATCTGCTGGCCGACACCAGCCTGAGCTTCACGCCGATGACCCCCATCCACCACCTTTACCCCGGCTCCCCCTATGTGGAATATCGCTATCAGGTCTCCCTGACCGACGCCGCAGCCAACGGCTATGCGGCCAATTACGGCACCTCCGTGGGCAAGACCCATACGTGGGATAAAAACAAGGACTCCGTAACGATGTACTGGGGCAGCAACGACAACGGAGGTGCCTCCAACTATTCCATCGATCCGGACAATAGGGATTCCGCAGCGATCGCCGTCTACTCTGATCCGGCCACCGATCCTCCTGAGGTCGATCCCGACAATCCCGACCACAAGTGGAAGCTGGTCAGGGGCAGCAAGGACACCCTCACCGTTAACGCCACCTGTACCACCACCACGACCACCGGCGGCACTGGCGGCGGATCCTCCACCAAGAAGACGGAGACCACCACCGTCAAGTCCGCCACCACCTTTGACGCCGGTGTTGCCCTGTACGCCGGCCTGGGCATCCTGTCCATGACCGGCTCCGCCGTGGTGATCCGCAAGAAGAAGGAATTCTAAAAAATTTGATAACAAAAAACACCCCTTATGGGGTGTTTTTTGTTAAGCGCCCAGCGGCGGGCCCCACGGGGCCCGCCCTACGGAATGACCATCAATAGAACTCTGTAGGGGCGGGCGACGAGCGCTGTGAAGTGAAACGGAACAAGTGCCCTTGGGGTACCCGCCCTAACGATGACTATACCATTCCGACAGGGCAGACAGAGTCGTCCGCCCCTACAACATTCTAACGAACACTATACGCATACACGGGCCGGTGTGGGCATCGCCCCGCACGGCAGACGACCAGACCGGAAAACGGGCAAAAAGTAAGGAGGGAAGAAAACCTCTTCCCTCCTAACAAGGACACACGTCGATGACTTACTTGCCAGCGGCCACGGACTTGATCTCCTTGACCTGACGGCCATTGTAGGTACCGCATTCCGGGCACATTCTGTGAGGCAGATGCAGCGCACCACACTTGGGGCATGCCACCAGACCGGGAGTCGCCAGCTTCCAAACGGAGCTGCGTCTCTTATTGCGTCTTTGCTTCGATACTTTTCCCTTAGGGACTGCCATGTTGACACCTCCTTGGTCTTTTAACTGCCGTGAGCAGTAGTATAATAGTTCAGCTTCCGCTTACCGATCCTCCAACAGCTGGGCCAGCTTGGCAAGACGCGGATCAACCGCCTTCTTACACCGGCACGGTTCCACATTCAGATCCGCGCCGCAGCCGGGACATAAGCCCTTGCAGTCCGGTGAGCAGAGGTTTTTCGTGTCCATCTCAAGGATAAACGCAGTGCGAGCCACTTCGCCCAAGTCCACCTCGTCATGCTCCAGCAACACGATATCCTCATCATCATCGGACTGCCGTTCCTCTGCCAGCACGCACTGGTAGGTGACGGTCTTGTCCTTGGTGAAGGGTTTTGCGCAGCGGTCGCAGACGCAGTGAAGCGTCGTACTTGCCTCCAGCGTACACAGCAGGACACCAGCCTTGTTCCGAAGCCTGCCTTCCACAGTGACGGGCTGGGACACGGGGTAGCCGCCGCCGAACTCCATGTCGCTCAGATCCATGGTAAACTGGACATCCTGAGCGGCGTCCGGCGTATGCAGCAGCTTGTTCACATTCAAAAGCATAGTACACCTCGCAATGACACGGATAGTATTATAACGTGAAAAACAAGGGTTGTCAAACCTTTTTTGCAATTTTTCACCATATTTTTCGCGGTTTTTTCCAGCGTGGAATTCCCTTTGACATTTGTTCCGCTGTTGGGTACAATGGGAGCGATGATTTTATTGTGGGAGGTGCGCCCATGCGGGAGCTGACCATCGGAAAAAACGACGCGGGACAGCGGCTTGACCGCTTTGTGTCCAAATCTCTGCCGCTTCTGCCGCCGGCACTGCTGCAGAAATACATCCGCCTGAAGCGCATCAAGTGCAACGGCGCACGGGCCCAGCGTGACCAGCGGCTCCAGGAGGGGGACGTGCTGCAATTATACATCAACGACGAGTTCTTCGACAACCCCCGTGAGGACAATCTGTTCCTGACGCTTTTCAAGCCCAGTCTCACCATCGTGTACGAGGACGAGAACCTGATGCTGCTGGACAAGCGGCCAGGGCTGGTGGTACACGCCGACGAGACGGAGAAGGTCAACACTCTCATCAACCACATTCAGGCGTACCTCTACCAGAAGCGGGAGTGGAACCCCAAGTGGGAGAACGCCTTTACCCCCGCCCTGTGCAACCGCATCGACCGCAACACCGGCGGCATCGTCATCGCCGCCAAGAACGCCGAGACGCTGCGGATCATCAACGAGAAGATCCGCGACCGGGAGATGGACAAGCGGTATCTCTGCGTCACGGTGGGTGCGCCGCAGCCGCCGAAAGGGCGGGTGGAGGTCTTTCTGGTGAAGGACGAGAAGAAGAAAGAGGTATCCGTCCACACCATGCCTGTCCCCGGCGGCAAGACCGCCGTCACCACCTACGAGACGCTGGAGCGCCGTGGCGAGCTGGCGCTGGTGGAGGTAGGGCTGGAGACCGGCCGCACCCACCAGATCCGCGCTACCTTCGCCCACATGGGCTGTCCCCTGCTGGGGGACGGCAAGTATGGCCGGGGCGACGTGAACCGCCGCTACGGCGAGACCCGGCAGGCGCTGTACTCCTACAAGCTGACGTTTGACTTTCCCACCGACGCGGGGATCCTGAACTACCTCCGGGGCCGGACGTTTCAGGTGGAGCGTGTGCCCTTCCGGGAGAAGTACTTTGGGTAAGAGAAAAAGCTTCGCAGAATTCGCCGCCCGCAGGCGGCGAACAATTTGAATTATTTTTTGACGCGACATGTGCGTGGCAAAAAACACTTTGCGCGGAGAGAGTGTTTTTTCGCCCATTTATGGGCGGAAAAGCGCGGGTCGGAGCGATTTCTATTTTGTCAAAAAGGGCGTAGTCCTTTTTTGACAGGCTAAAAAGGCCGTCCCGACGGGACGGCCTTTCTTTTACTCCTTCGCGTGGACGTTGATGAACTCGGCCCGGAGCTTGGAATAGAGAATGGTCTGGCTGCTGTACAGGCCGCAGTAACCGCTGAGCAGATAGCTGATGGCACAGGCGAAAGCGAAATACAGCACGCCGTCCGTGCCGCCGAACAGCTCCAGACTCAGCAGCACCGAGGCGATGGGGCAGTTCACCGCGCCGCAGAACACCGCTACCAGACCGATGGCGGCGCCGAAGCCGCCGGGCAGACCCAGCGCCTGTCCCGCCACGCAGCCGAAGGTGGCTCCCACGAAGAAGGAGGGCACCACCTCGCCGCCCTTGAAGCCGCAGCCGATGGTCAGCGCCGTAAACAGGATCTTCAGGAACCACGCCCATGGCGCGGCTTCCCCCTGCTCCACCGCCCGGGCGATCACGTCCATGCCCGCGCCGTTGTAGTCCCGGCCCAGCAGCAGCGTCAGGCCGATGATGGCAAAGCCGCCTGCCGCCGCACGGAGATAGGAATTCTTCAAAAAGCGCACCGCCATGTGCTCCACCCAGTGCATGCCCCGCACGAACAGGATGGACACCAGCGCACAGCCGATGGCCAGCAGCACCACCAGAAACACCGTCCACACGTCCAGCGCGGGCAGCGTCACGGCGAAGCGGGTGGGCGACACGCCGAAAAGGGACGCGATGAGATACGCCACCGACGCGGCCATCAGACAGGGGATCAGTCCCGCGTAGTAGAGGACGCCCACGCTGATGACCTCCAGTGCGAACACGGTGGCCGTCAGCGGTGTGCCGAACAGGGCGGCGAACACGGCGCTCATGCCGCACAACGTGGCCAGCGGCAGGTCTTTTTCGCCCAGATGCAGCGCCCGGCCGGTACGGTAGCCGATGCCGCCGCCGATCTGCAAGGCCGCGCCCTCACGGCCCGCCGAGCCGCCCAGCAGATGGGTGATGCAGGTGGAGATGAATATGAGGGGTACTAATAAAATAGGTACGTCCTTGCCGAAGTGGACGGATTCGATGATGTTGTTGGTGCCCCGGCCCTCCATGTGGGCCAGACGGTACAGCCCCACGATCACCACACCGCCCACCGGCAGCAGCCAGATGATCCACGGCTGGGCAAGGCGCAGCTCCGTGGCCTGCTCCACGCCGATGTGGAAAGCCGCGCCGACCACGCCGCCGATCAGGCCCACACCGCCGCCGATACACAGCCATTTGGCCAGCGCGATGATATACAGGGAGATATGTTGAAAGAAACCTTTGACGCGTTCCATGGTGTGCTCCTTTGTGGGGTAATAGGCCTCCCTTGTGTAAAGGGAGGTGGCAACGCGAAGCGCGTTGACGGAGGGATTGTCCAGAATACGGTTTATCCCCTCAGTCACCTTCGGTGACAGCTCCCCTTGCAACAATGGGAGCCTTTGATTCAGTTCCCCGCCGCAATGGCAATTTGCTGTTGACGGAAGACAGACGGTCGAGTATAATAGGGAAAGGAATAAAAAAGGAGAGCGTTCTTATGCTGGATAAAAACGATTTGCAGATGATTCAGGAAATGATGCTGGCATCCGAACAGAGGTTGTTTGGGAAGATCGAAGAATCCGAGCAGCGGATGACCGGAAAGATTGAAGCATCCGAAAACCGCATGAAGGTCATGATGGAATCCTATTTCGATCCCAAGTTCAACCTGCTGTACGAAAACCAGCAGATCATGATGGAACAGCTCGCCCCTCGTTCCCGCGTGGACGATCTGGAGGATGAGGTCAAATTCCTCAAATCCGTTGTCCGTCAGATGAACGACGATATCCAGAAATTGAAGAAAGCCATGTGATTACTCGCCGCCCGTTCCGGGCGGCGTTTTTGTCGACTTCCGCCATTTTAACACCCTCTTGACCCCTTGTCAACCGCCGTCGGTAGGCGGTTTGCACGAGGAAACTGATATTTTGTCAGCAAGCCATACAAATTTTGGATTTTTTTATTTTCACGGTTGATTCTTGCGGAAATATGCCGTATACTATGAGTACGAGCAAAATTTGTAAGCCCTACTTATTGAAATTGAGGAGGAAAACGAAATGAAATACGGTCGTACTTTTAACTTCTCCGCCGGCCCCGCCATGATGCCGGAGAGCGTGCTGGAGGAGATCCGCGACGAGATGATGAACTACCGCGGCAGCGGCATGTGCGTCATGGAAATGAGCCACCGCTCCAAGGTGTTCCAGCAGATCGCCGACGAGGCCGAGGCCGACCTGCGCAAGCTGATGAACATTCCCGACAACTACAAGGTGCTGTTCATCCAGGGCGGCGGTACGCTGCAGTTCGCCATGGTGGCCATGAACCTGATGAAGAACGGCAAGGCCTGCTACGTGGAGACCGGCGCATGGTCCAAGAAGGCCATTGCCGAGGCCAAGAAGTACGGCGAGGTGCAGGTGGTCGCCTCCTCCGCCGACAAGAACTTCTCCTACATCCCCGACTGCTCCGATCTGGACATTCCCGAGGATGCCGACTACGTCTACATCTGCGAGAACGAGACCATCAACGGCACCACCTGGAACAAGCTGCCCAACACCAAGGGTCACGTGCTGGTGTCCGACCAGTCCTCCATGTTCCTGTCCAAGCCCTGCAACGTGGCCGACTACGGCCTGATCTGGGCCGGTGTCCAGAAGAACGTTGGCCCCGCCGGTATGGCCGTGGTCATCATCCGCGAGGATCTGATCCGCGACGATCTGGACCCCAAGACCCCCATCTACATGAAGTATAAGACCCATGCCGACAACGACAGCATGTACAACACCCCCAACTGCTGGGCCATCTACTGCTGCGGCAAGGTGTTCAAGTATCTGCTGAGCATCGGCGGCCTGGAGGAGATGCACAAGCGCAACATCGCCAAGGCCAAGGTCATCTATGACTTCCTGGATCAGTCCAAGATGTTCAAGGGCACCGTGGAGCCGGAGTTCCGCAGCCTGATGAATATCCCCTTCGTCACCGAAAGCGCCGAGCTGGACGCCGAGGTGGTGGCCGCCACCAAGGCCGCCGGTTACGACAACCTGAAGGGCCACAAGTCCGTGGGCGGCCTGCGCGCCAGCGTGTACAACGCCATGCCCATCGAGGGCGCCCAGGCGCTGGTGGAGTTCCTGAAGAAGTTTGAGGCCGAGCACACGAAGTAACGTACAAGGGGGATAACATCCCCCTTGTATATCCCCCTCACCAGCTGACATCGGTCACTGGTGAACGCCGCCCAAGGCGGCTGGGCCGTGGTATTTTTGCCACGTACACGCCGCGGCAAAAATGATCGCATTCCCCTCTTGATCGGCAAATTCCGACAACAAAACGTATTTTAGAAGGAGAGTATTACCATGCGTATTCTGGTTACTGACGGTATGGATAAGACCGCGATGGCGGAGCTGCGTGAGATGGGTCACGAGGTCGTGGAGCAGTTCTATGAGCCCGATCAGCTGGGCAAGGCGCTGCGTGATTTCGACGTGGTGGTGGTCCGTTCCAAGACCAAGGTCCGCGCCAACCACATCGACGAGGCCAAGGGCAGCCAGCTGAAGCTGATCATCCGCGGCGGCGTGGGCGTGGACAACATCGACGTGGACTACGCCAAGGCCAACGGCATCGACGTGAAGAACACCCCCAAGGCCTCCTCCCAGTCCGTGGCGGAGCTGGCTATGGGCCATATGTTCTCCTGCGCCCGCTACATCTCCATCGCCGGCCACACCATGCGTGAGGACAAGTGGGAGAAGAAGGCCTACGGCAAGGGCATCGAGCTGCAGGGCAAGACTCTGGGTATCGTGGGCTTCGGCCGCATCGGCCAGCACCTGGGCGTGATGGCCAAGGCCATCGGCATGAAGGTCGTGGCGTTCGACATCTTCCACATCCCCGGCATCGAGGAGCAGCTGGGCATCCCCTATGTGGAGATGGATGAGCTGCTGGCCATGTCCGACTTCGTGTCCGTGCACGCCCCCGCTGTGGATGGCGGCGCTCTGATCTCCGCCGAGAACATCGCCAAGATGAAGGACGGCGTGGTGATCATCAACACCTCCCGCGGCACCAACGTGGACGAGGCCGCCCTGCTGGCCGCCCTGGAGTCCGGCAAGGTGCGCGCCGCCGGTCTGGATGTGTACGCCGACGAGCCCGCCACCAACAAGGCGCTGTACAGCCATCCCATGGTGTCCTGCACGCCCCACATCGGCGCTGCCACCAACGAGGCCCAGAAGCGCATCGGCGCGGAGATCGTGGACATTATCAAGGCCATGTGACCTGCTGAAAAGCATATAAAAAAGAGACTGCTTTCGCAGTCTCTTTTTTTGCGCTTTTCTTTTGGCGGGGGAGGGTTTCGCGCCTGCGGGCGCGAGCCTCCGGCGGCCACATTTCT
>ERZ779861.932-NODE-932-length-35885-cov-3.547251_pt1 | contig 35885 bp, 33 predicted proteins | sample MGYA00511558_ERZ779861 | MGnify/ENA primary metagenome ERZ779861 (study PRJEB29588, sample SAMEA2163432) | human gut metagenome | biome: human gut; feature: human-associated habitat; material: faeces | place: Denmark | collected 2008/2010 ...
GGTCTCGGAGTATCCAAAACTGTCGGCGACCTTGCGGGACCTTGTATGTTCTCCATCCTCATGGGTGCTTCAAGAGTATTTTACGCAAAAGCGTCTGAAAAAATCGACCTTCTTGGATTTATTATCGGAAGCGGAGTTCTCTGCATAGCGGCTTATCTTATTGCGTCGCTGTCCCCGAATCCTGTTTTGTCACTCGTCGGATGCGCGCTGTGCGGTCTTTCCGTCGGAGTTCTCTGGCCGGGAGTGTTCAGCATAGCTTCCTCGGGCTTCCCGAAAGGCGGTACCGCGATGTTTGCGTATCTTGCCCTGGCGGGAGATCTCGGATGCTCGGGCGGACCTACGCTTGTCGGATTTGTTTCCGGTCTTGTCGGAGATAACCTGAAAACCGGAATCCTCGCGGGTATCGTTTTCCCCTTGATTCTCGTCGTCTGCGCTCTCATATACAAGAAGAAAACAAGTTCAAAAACAAATTAAAATAAGATTAAATACGGATAATAAAACGGCTAAAATAGTTGACAAATCAACTTTCCGGTGGTATACTCATATCGTAAGCAAATCCCAAATTTTTTAATGAAAAGGATATGAAACAGGAAAAATGAAAGAATACCTGACCGATGTCGGCGAGGTAATGAAAAACGAAAACTCATCTCTCGCCGGATTGACAACGGCTGAGGCTGAAAAACGCGCGGAAAAGTACGGAAAAAATAAGCTCAAGGCTGCAAAAAAAGTTCCGCTTATCGTGCGTTTTCTGTCACAGCTTGGAGACCCCATGACGATTATTCTGATATGCGCGGCTGTGGTATCGGGAATACTTGCCGTAGTCGAGGGCGAGAGCTTTGCCGACGTTATCATTATTTTAGCGGTGGTTCTCATCAATGCCGTCCTCGGAGTATATCAGGAAAGCAAAGCGGAAAACGCCATAGAAGCCCTTCAGGAAATGTCGGCGGCAACATCAAAGGTTCTGCGTGACGGCGAAACTGTTGTCATAAAGAGCGAGGATATCGTTCCCGGAGACATAGTATTCCTTGACGCGGGCGATTCTGTTCCGGCTGACGGTCGACTTGTAGACTGCGCGAGCCTGAAAATTGAGGAATCCGCGCTGACAGGTGAAAGCGTTCCCGTGAATAAGATGATAGACGTCTTGAACCTCAAAAAAGGCGAGGACGATATTCCCCTCGGCGACCGCAAGAATATGGTTTACATGGGAAGCTCTGTAGCCTACGGACGAGGAACTCTTGTTGTCACAGCGACAGGCATGGATACCGAGATGGGCAAGATAGCGGACGCACTCACAAAGGCTGAGGACAGCGAAACTCCCCTCCAGAAGAAGCTGAATCAGCTCTCGAAGGTTCTCACATGGCTCGTGCTCGGAATCTGCGTAGTAATTTTCGGCGTGCAGCTCATTAAAACTGGTGTAAATGCCGATACTATAGTTGACACGTTCATGGTTGCTGTGTCTCTTGCCGTTGCCGCTATTCCCGAGGGACTTGCCGCTGTCGTTACGGTGGTTCTCTCGATAGGCGTGACGCTCATGTCGAAGAGAAAAGCCATTATACGTCACCTTACCGCGGTTGAAACTCTCGGCTGCGCACAGGTGATATGCTCCGACAAGACGGGTACGCTTACACAGAACAAAATGACGGTGGTTCAGTCCTACGGAAGCGACAGGGAAGAGACGGCTCGGTCATTCGCACTCTGCACAGACGCTAAGCTCGCAGTCGGTCAGACAGTATCGACAGGCGACCCTACTCAGACAGCTGTGGTTGACTATGCCGCGAAAATCGGACTGCCGAAATACGAGCTTGAGGAAAAATACCCGAGAGTAGGCGAGATACCGTTTGACTCCATGCGTAAGCTCATGACTACCGTACATCGCGACGGAGAGGGCTTTGTTCAGTACACCACAGGCGCGCCCGACGTTGTCATAGGAAAATGCACCTCCGCGCTTGTCGACGGCAGAGAAGTCGAGATGACCGACGAGCTGAGAGAAACACTCTTTAAAGAGAACAAAAAGCTCGCGGATCAGGCACTCAGAGTTCTTGCGTCCGGCAGAAAGACGTATATTTCCTCACCTGAAAGCTACGAACCCGATAAGATGGAGCAGGGACTTTGCTTTCTCGGACTTGTCGGCATGATAGACCCCGTCAGACCGGAGGTAAAGGACGCTATCGAGGAATGCAGAAGCGCCGGAATCCGTCCGATAATGATAACAGGCGACCACAAGGATACGGCAGTTGCTATAGCACGTGAGCTCGGCATAATCGAAGAAGGACAGTACGCCATAACGGGTGCAGAGCTGTCAAAAATGGACGACGCGACATTTGCAAAGGAATTCAAGAATATTTCCGTCTATGCGAGAGTTCAGCCGGAGCATAAGACGCGCATCGTAAATCAATGGAGAGCCGCAGGCTACGTTACGGCTATGACGGGCGACGGTGTAAATGACGCTCCCTCCATAAAATCCGCGGATATCGGTATCGGAATGGGCATCACAGGTACGGACGTTACCAAAAACGTTGCGGATATGGTGCTTGCAGACGATAACTTCGCGACTATTGTGTCCGCTGTCGAGGAAGGCAGAAGAATTTACGACAACATCCGCAAGGCGATACAGTTCCTGCTCGGCTCGAACATGAGCGAAGTCATAACTATATTTGTCGCGACTCTCATAGGCTTCAATATCCTCGAGCCGGTACATCTCCTTTGGATTAACCTCATCACCGATACGTTCCCCGCACTCGCGCTCGGCATGGAAAAAGCGGAAGCGGACATCATGAAGCGCAAGCCCAGAGACGCAAACGAAGGCGTTTTCTCAGGCGGACTCGGATTTGACGTGGCTTATCAGGGAATACTTATTTCAGCTCTCGTTATCATAAGCTACGGCTTCGGTCACATGTTTGAGACAGGCACGTTCGGTTTCGGCGGATCCGCTCACGGCACTACAATGGCGTTCCTCACACTCTCCATGGCTGAGATATTCCACAGCTTCAACCTCCGCTCAAGAGAGAAGAGTTTATTTAAGATAAAAGGCATGAACAAAATGCTCAACATCGCCGCAATTGTCAGCCTTGCTCTCACTACCGCGGTGTGCGAAATTCCTGTTCTTGCTTCGGCGTTTGATTTTACGGCAGTAGGACTTAGAGAATATGCGACGGCTGCGCTTCTCGGATTCTGCGTTATTCCCGTAGTCGAGGTTGTGAAGCTCATCAGACGTCAAAAAAATAAATAATTTGTAAAACTGCGAGAAAAATGAAAAAAACTGCGCTCTCCCTCTTGAAAAACGGAAGAGAATATAGTAAAATATAGTGTATTGTAATTTATATCTATTTAAATATTGAAAGGAGTTTATCCCCATACCCGTCGGGGATAAAAACTACTATGGTTGTAGCAGGCGATTTCAGAAACGGTATTACATTTGATATGGACGGACAGGTTATGCAGGTAATCGAGTTCCAGCACGTTAAACCCGGTAAGGGCGCTGCATTCGTTCGTACAAAGCTCAGAAACGTTATCACAGGCGCGGTTGTTGAAAAGACGTTCTCCCCTACAGATAAGTACAACGACGCGAGAATCGACCGTAAGGATATGCAGTATCTTTACAACGATGGCGACCTCTACTACTTCATGGATCTCGATTCATACGAACAGGTTCCGATCGGCAAGGATCTTATCGGCGACAACTTCAAGTTCGTTAAGGAAGAAATGATCTGCACCATTCGTTCCTATCAGGACAAGCCCTTCTCGGTTGAACCTCCGATGTTCGTTGAACTCGAAGTAACAGACTGCGAACCCGGCGTAAGAGGCGATACCGCAACAGGTGCATCCAAGACAGCTACGGTTGAAACAGGCGCTACCATCAGAGTACCGCTGTTCATCAATACAGGCGACAAGATCAAAATCGACACACGTACATCCGAATATCTTGAAAGAGCATAAGGCTTTTTCTTGACACGGTGATCAAAATCAATCGAAAGGAAAGGTACATGAAAATGAAGGCAAAGGAATACAGCTCCTATATCAAAGGTCTTATTGACGGAACAAACCTTGACAAGACTACTCCGGAGGGAAAGGTTATCAGCGCTCTCGCAGAACTTTGCGACCAGATGGCGGCTGAAATAGAAACACTCCGCGACGAACTTGATGTAGCAAACGAATACATTGAAGAGCTTGACGAAGACCTCGGCGCGGTTGAAGAAGTTGTTTACGACGTAGACGACGACTGCTGCGACGACGATGACTGCGATTGCTGTGACTGTGACGACGACGATGATGACGAAGACGGTTGCGGCTGCGGATGCTGCGGACATGACGACGAAGATGACGACGAAGAAGAATTCTACGTTGCTATGTGCCCGAACTGCGGCGGAAAGGTATATTTCGATGATTCCGTAAATCCGGAAGACGTTATCTGCCCCGCTTGCCAGAAACCCCTCATCAGCGACGAGGATGAAGACGAAGAAAAGTAATTCGTAACAAAAAATCAGCGGAGTTTCCGATTCGATGGAGACTCCGCTTTTTGTTGCTTTCTGAGAATGCGCCGAATAATGACCTTAAACCAGCGCATTATAAAATTTCTTTTATGCACATGGGCGTCGGGAAAGGCTCTGTTTTGATGAACCATAGCTCGCCGTCGTCCTTTATCTTGAACAGGCTTAGAGAATTGCCGAAAGTGTTCGACGACAACGCATATTTTCCGCCGCAGATGAGCGCAAAGTGACGCGGATGATCTCCGACTGACGAAACACGCGATACAAGAGACAATTCTTCTCCTACGGTAAAGTGACAGATGAGGTTGTCCGTGCCGAATTCGCGGTTTGCTCTGTTTGTGGCGTAGAGGTGACGTCCGTCTTCCGAGAGAACTATCTCCGCGCCGTCTCCCCTGCCTGAGCTTTGAAGCATATTGTAGGTCTTTTCGTATGTCAGCCTGCCGTCATTCCAAGAAAAACTTGCAATTGTGCTTCCAAGCTCCGTTATCGCGTAAAGCTTCGTTCCGTCCTTTGAGAACACCGCATGGCGCACACCTTGACCGGGGAGAATCTTCGCGCGGGAAATCTCGTTCAGCTCACGGTCGTAGACTATCACCGCGTCAAGTCCGAGGTCGCACGCAAGCACATACCGCTTATCCGGAGAAAAAATGCATTCGTGAGCGTGAGCAGTCATCTGCCGTGCCTTCATCGGACCTGTCTCGCCGCTCTGGATAAAAGCTTTTCCTCCGCTTTTTGATACGCATCCGTCGTCGTAGTTCGCAAAATATACGTCGCTTCCGTCCTTGCAGAAATGGCAGACGTTCTCTCCCTTTGTGCGGATGATATCGCCGAGCCGCTTGCCGTCAAGAGAGAATTCAACATAACCGTCTCCGTTCTGTTTGTCACGATAAGCCGCGCACAGTCTGTCTCCGTCAAGCTCAATCCATTGCACGTTCGGCAGATCTATCTTGCTTATTCTAATAAAATCGAGCGTATCTGTCAGAGCCATGCGATATATCCCGCCGTCCGTCCTGTCAGATGCGGAGAAAAATTCGCAAATGTATTTCATGTAGTCACCGTCCTTTTCGGACATTTTATCATAATCCGGAAATATTATCAAGAGAAAAATCAAAAAAAGCCTTGACAAAAGAGAACGACCATGCTATAATATAAAAGCTGTCAGAAAACAGATGCCCCATTAGCTCAGTAGGTAGAGCACTTGACTTTTAATCAAGGTGTCCGGAGTTCGACTCTCCGATGGAGCATATCTCCTGCATTTACACGTGCGGGAGATTTTTTTTGCTGTTTTGTCTTCAGTATGCCGCGGTAAATAACATAAAATATCGTTGCAAAAGACATTGCGATATGATATAATTGTTTAAAGATACTCTGAATGAATAAAAATAACCTTAAATCAAAGGCTTCTTATATATTCGGAGCATGGCTGAAAAATATAAAAACAGCCTGAAAGGATAAAAAATGTACTATATTTCTTTTCCCGGACTGGGAATCGAGCCGTTTCATATAAACAGGACGGCGTTTTCGGTTTTCGGTCACGGTATAGCATGGTACGGTATTCTCATCACGTTCGGAATGGTGCTTGCCGTACTCCTTGCGATGCACCTCTGCAAAAGAGAAGGAATTTCATCCGACGATATCGTTGACCTCGCGTTCACTGTGATTGTCTTCGGCGTTATCGGAGCGCGCGCTTACTACGTGATTTTCTCATGGAACGAGATAAACTACGTCGCGACTGGCGGAACGGTGATACAAAACATACTCGGCACGATATATAACTGCATCGCGGTGTGGGAAGGTGGACTTGCAATCTACGGCGGCGTGCTCGGGGGACTGATATCAGCTTTAGTATTTTCCAAAATCAAGAAGATTAACTACCTTAAGCTCACCGATATCCTTGCGCCGTGCGTGCTTGTCGGTCAGATTATCGGACGCTGGGGCAACTTTATAAATGTAGAAGCATACGGCGGAGAAACAACTCTTCCGTGGCGAATGGGAATTTCGTACATGGTAAACGGAAGCGTAATGTCTGAGAAGTTCGTTCACCCGACATTCCTCTACGAATCGCTTTGGAACCTGTGCGTGATAACGGTCATACTCATTCTCTACAGAAAAAAGAAATTTGACGGACAGATGAGCGCGACATATTTCATCGGCTACGGTATCGGAAGAATGCTCATAGAAGGACTCCGCACCGACAGCCTCATGCTCGGCAATCTCAGAGTTTCGCAGGGACTGAGCTTTTTGCTTGTGGTGCTCGGCGTGATGATGTATATAATCCTCGGCGACAGAACAAGAAAAAAGCGTGAGGAAGCGCGTGAGTACGTTTCGGTTTACGCTGAAAAATCAGATGAAAAAGACGAAAAAGACGAGAAAGGCGGCACAGAAGATGGCAAAGATAATTGACGGAAAGAAGATATCCGCGTCGGTCAGAGAGGACATAAAGAAACGCGCGGAGAAGTTTTACGAGAGAACCGGAATCCGCCCTGGACTTGCCGTAATAATCGTAGGCGAAGACCCCGCGTCTCAGGTGTACGTCCGCAACAAGAGAAGAGCTTGCGAAGAGGCGGGATTTTACTCCGAGGTACACGAGCTGCCGACCGAGACTACAATGGACGAGCTTGTCGAAAGGCTCCGTGAGATAATCAGCAACAAGATGATTCACGGAATCTTAGTACAGCTGCCGCTCCCGAAGCACCTTGATGAAAAGCGGATTCTCGACATGATTCCGCCGTACAAGGATGTTGACGCATTCCATCCGGTGAATGTCGGCAAAATCATGATTGGCAGCTACGATTTTCTCCCATGCACACCCGCCGGAGTTATGAAAATGCTCGAATACGAGGGAATCTCCGTTGACGGAAAGGAATGCGTAGTCGTCGGCAGAAGCAACATCGTCGGCAAACCCATGGCAATGCTCCTGCTCCACGCAAACGGCACGGTGACTGTATGCCATTCCCACACGAAGAACCTCGCAGACGTGACGAGAAGAGCGGATATCCTCGTTTCGTGCGTCGGCAAAGCGGGATTCATCACGGCGGATATGGTTAAGGAAGGCGCAGTCGTGATTGACGTCGGTATGAACCGAGACGAAAACGGAAAGCTCGTGGGAGACGTAGACTTCGCGGGAGTTTCCGAGGTCGCGTCAGCCATAACACCTGTACCGGGCGGAGTCGGAGTTATGACGATTACGATGCTGCTTGAGAATACGCTCAGGGCGGCGGAGATACAGTACAGACATTTCGAAAACTGAAATTGTGCGAGCTGCATAAATCGAGCAAGTAAAAAAGTCTGAAAAAACGGCATATTTTTCTTGTATAAAGTAGAATAATATTCTTGACGGGAAAAGTGTTTTGTGGTACAATATTTAATGCCGCATGGTGTCGGGTCATAAAAGGACAGGCAATGCTTGTTCTACCCGCTCAGCGAGTTCACAAAAGAAAGTGAGGTGCTTTTCGATAATGTTCGCAATAATTGAAACAGGCGGAAAGCAGTACAAGGTAAACGAAGGAGACGTTATCTTCGTTGAAAAGCTCGAATGCGCAGAAGGCGAAAAGGTTGTTTTTGACAAGGTTCTCGCAGTAGGCGCAGACGACGGTTTTAAGGCAGGCAAGCCCACAGTTGAGGGTGCGTCCGTCACAGCTAACGTAGTTAAGAACGGCAAGAACAAGAAGATCTACGTTATGACCTACAAGTCAAAGAAAAACGAAAAGAAGAAGATCGGTCACAGACAGCCTTATACTAAGGTTCAGATTGAAAAGATCGCGTTTTGATTTGCAGCCGTGAAGCGTTAGCGGGAGAATTCGAGTGACAAAAATTACGTTCTTAAAGCGCGGCGGCATATTCTGGGGATTCAGAGAAACCGGACATACAGGCTTTGGCGAAGAAGGGGACGATATCCTCTGCTCGGCACTGTCCGCTATGACCATGCTCATCATGAACACCCTTGAAGTCGCATATGAGTGTTCGTTTGACTATAAAATCGACGATGAAACCACGGATATTACGGTGAAATGCAAGTCCGCTCTTCCCGAATACGAGAAGGACGAAAAAAAGCAGTTTGCCGCGTCGGGTTTAATCCTCGGATATTTCTATCAGCTGAACGATCTCGTTGAAGAATATTATGAATTCCTTGAAGTCGATACCGCCGAAGAGTAACGGCATAAATAATAATGGAGGAAATAACAATGATCAGAATCGGTTTACAGTTCTTCGCTCATAAAAAGGGTGTTGGTTCCACAAAGAACGGTCGTGACAGCCAGTCCAAGAGACTTGGTGTTAAGAAGGCTGACGGCTCCACGGTACTTGCCGGCAACATCATTCTTCGCCAGAGAGGCACACATATCCATCCCGGTGTAAACGTTGGTAAGGGTTCCGACGATACATTATTCGCTCTTACAGCTGGTAAGGTAAAGTTCGAGAACATCGCTAACGGCAGAAGACAGGTAAGCGTTTACGCTGACTAATCACGCTGAATTGGATATTTTTTGAAATCTGTTTTTTACTTGTTTCAAAAAAGCGGAAAGATCATCTTACAGAAATGCAGGGTGATCTTTTTTTGCATTTTTTATTTTTGATTATCATAATTTGCAACACATAATCCGTCGGCAAACGAGCAGATTAATGAATAAGCGAGAAAACAAAACAAGAGCTGAAGGATACAAAAATGCAGAGAAAGATAAGAAAAATATTCGCGTCGGCTGTGGTGTATTTAGCTGTGGTCATGACGCTGACTTTGTCGGTTTTCGGCGCAGATATCAGCGAGGTCTATGTCGGAGGAATGCCGTTTGGCGTAAAATTTTATTCGGACGGCATTGTGATAGTCGGATTCACAGAAATCGAGACAGCGGAGGGCATGAAAAATCCGGCATACGACGCGGGACTTCGGGTGAACGACATTATAACCGGAATAAACGGCAGCGAGGTCAAGTCGTCGGGAGAGCTGCTCAGGCTAATCGAACAGGCTGACGGTGCGGTCGAGGTGACGTACATCCGCGGAAAGGACGTAAGAAAAGCAAAGCTCGAGCCGTCGACAAGCACATCCGACGGAAAGAAGAAAACGGGAATGTGGATTCGCGACACAACGGCGGGCATCGGTACTGTGACGTATATCGTTCCAGGTAGCGGAGAATTCGCCGGACTGGGACACGGTATCTGCGACATGGAGACGGGAGAGCTTCTCAAAATGGAGCGAGGAACTGTGGTTGACGTGCAGATATCGGGCATAACAAAGGGAAAAGCCGGAACTCCGGGCGAGCTGAAGGGATTCTTTACCTCAGAAAAGTCGGGAGTGCTCACTAAAAATACCGTCTGCGGAGTTTACGGCTGTTTCAGCGAAATACCGTACGAGCTTATTCCCGAGCCGCTTATCGAGGTAGGAAAAACAGACGATGTTCACACGGGAGAAGCCGCGATTTGGTGTACGCTTGATGGCGTAACTCCGCGAAAATACAAAATCAACATCGACGAGGTCCACCGCACGGGAAACAGGAGCTTCTCGCTAACCGTCACCGACCGCGAGCTAATCGAAAAGACGGGCGGAATTGTGCAGGGAATGAGCGGCAGTCCGATTTTGCAGAACGGTAAGCTCATAGGTGCCGTAACTCATGTCCTGGTGAGCGACCCAACGAAGGGCTACGGCATCTTCATCGAGAATATGTTTGACGCGGCGGGATAAAATTTAAAGGGGGCGATTCAGCTCCTTTTATTTTGCCGCGGAACTGTTGTCCCTGTACTGGCTCGGCGTCATTCCCGTTAGTTCCTTAAATGAGAGGTTGAAGGTGTTTATCGCTGAAAAGCCGCTTTCCATTGCCACTTTTGATATGCTGCATGACGGATTGTCTGTGAGGAGCTTTTTTGCGTATTCGATGCGGTACATATCGATGAGCTTTGAAAAATAAATTCCGGTCAGCGTGTGGAGAGCGTGCGAGAGGTATTTTTCGTTGTATCCGAACTTTTCGGAAAGACTGTGAAGCGTGATTTTCTCTCTGAAATGCTCCGCTATGTAGGAAATAACCTTTTGGTACAGTGTTCCGTCGCCCCTTTTCGCGCTCTCAAAGTCTGATACTTCGACAACCTTCGCGCATATGAGGTTCAGATAAGCGGTTGTGAGCAGTACATTGCTTTTGTCGAGCGTGTGCAGGCTCTCGAGAATGGCTGAGAGTTCTCCCGCGTCAATGGCAGATACGATAAGCCGCTTTCCCTTTGCCATTCTGAAATACGCGGGGATGAAATCATTTGAAAAAACTGCGCATATCAGTCTCGCGTCCGTGCGTTCGTACTCGTGTATGTAGTTCGGCGGAATCCAGATGAGCTGTTTTTCAACCAAAACTATTCTTTTTCGGTTGACGCAGACCACACAGGAGCCTCTCGCGCAGTACAAAAGCTCGCTGTATTCGTGGATGTGCTTTGCCATCTCCCAACCGTCGTGAATCCGGCATCGAAAATCGTATATCCCGCTGAAGTTTTCGTTTTGATATTCCATATGCATCACCTAACCTTTTGGATATATTTTATTATGTTTTTGGTTGAATGTCAAGACGCGTGTGATATAATTGATTCATATAACACAGCTTAGGAGACTGAAATTATGAACAAGCAATGGAGCAAAGAGAAAATATGGAGCTGGTACAACGCCCGTCCGTGGATTCGCGGCTGCAACTACATGAGTGCGGACTGCGCCAACCGTATAGACCAGTGGCAGGAGCTTGGATTTGAGGAGAGGTTCAAAACCACCGAGAAAGAGCTTGAGCTGATGGCGGAGACGGGATTTAATTCCATACGCGTTATTCTCGAATTCCTTGTGTGGGACAAAGAGCACGACGGATTCATGGAAAGATTTGAGAGATATCTCTCGCTTTGCGCAAAGTACGGCATATCCTGCATGGTAACTCTCGCGAACGACTGCCTGCGCCCGAAGAGTCTTGAAGTGACCAAACTCGGTGAGCAGAGCTTTGACATAGGCTATCACGGCGGAAGAAAGCTCTCACAGCACGGAAGTCTCGGCATGGGATATCACGAAGCGCTCGACAACCCCGAAAAAGCTCCGCGATATTTTGAGATGGTGCGGGAGATAGTAAAGCGCTATAAAAACGACGACAGAATTGTAATCTGGGACGCGTACAACGAAGTCGGAGCCGCAGGACGAAGGAACGTTTCCATGGCGAACCTGAAAAAGATATTCGATATAATCCGTGAGATTGACCCTGTTCAGCCGGTGACAAGCTGCGTGTGGGACTATAATCCTGACAGACCCGAGAGCTTGTCGGAGGTGGGGAGATACTGCCTTGAAAACTCGGATATCATATCCTACCACTGCTACTCAGGTTACGAAAACCATATAAAGCTGATAGCAAAGCTGCGCGAATACGGAAGACCGATAGTATGCACGGAATGGCTTGCGCGGTGCTTCAACGATAACGTGCAGGAGCTGTTCCCGCTGTTCTTCCTTGAAAAGGTAGGATGCTACAACTGGGGATTTGTGGCAGGAAAATACCAGACCTTCGAGCCATGGAACAGCGTCTGGGAGAACTACGAAAAAAATCCGAATTTCAAATGCGACTTTACGAAGTGGTTCCACGACCTGTACCGCCCCAGCCACAGACCGTACGACCCGCACGAGATAGAGATTATAAAAAGATTCTGCGCTTTGTCGGACAAGTATTTCGCGGAGAATGTGAAATAGTGGCAAAATAAACCTAAAAAAGGCACCTCACCATTGCATGAGACGCCTTTTTTGATTATGCAGTTTTGTCTTTTTTCTTTATGTCGTATCTGATTATGCCAACAACGGACGATATTTCCGTGAAAAGCTCGTTTATTCCTCCGCCGATGGAGCCGGTCAGAATGTTGTATACGAGCAGGAGCGGGGATGAGATGAGTATCGTTGTTCTCACGAGCTTGGGCTCTGTGAATGAGAATGACACGGTGTTGAGCGCCATTGCCGCCATCACGAACAGCGACATTCAGTTTTGGTACGTGAATATGCCGACAACTATCATAGCCGCCGCCCAGAATACAGTCCACCAGTTGCTCGACGCCCACTTTTTGTCCTTGTTGTAGAAAACTACGTCTCTCAGAACTCCGACAATGTCAAGCGCAAGTCCTGTGTACGCTCCGAGCAGGAAATACTGCAATCCGAATAGTGCCGTTGTCGCAATTGCGCGAGCATGATATGCTTATGTTTGTTTAGCTGAAACGACGACACGGAGCATATCATAGCCGCGATGCCGATGATTTGGGTAAGAATTTTCAAATTAATTAATCAACCTTGATCTTGAATACAACCGGATATTCGCTTTTTACCGTGTTTGTTTTGATGTGGAGACCCTTTTCGTCGCGCTTGAATTCCGGCTTTTCGCTGAAACCGAGCACGTCCACATCCTTTAATATTCCGTGGAACAAGGGGAGACGGCTTGCGTCAGCTTCTCTCAGGCTTTCTATGCAGACTTCTCCGTTTTCGGGATATTTCAGCACAGTCGCGTACAGACAGCCGTTGTTTACGGTGAATCTTATGTCGCGCGAGGTGTAGTTTTTGTCGTTTCCGTCGGCAAACTGTCCTTCTACTACCTCAGTAGGACCTTCTGCGGCATATCTCCATACCTCGGAGCCGTAGATTGCTTCGCCGTTGACGGACAGCCACTTGCCTATCTCAAGGAGAATGTGCCTGTCTTCGTCGGGAATTGTTCCGTCGGCTTTAGGCCCTATGTTGAGAAGGAGTCTGCCGTTTTTGGAGACGATATCAACAAGGTCGCAGATTATTTCACGCGGGCTCTTGTAGTCGTTGTTTTCGGTGTAACACCATGAATTTTTCGCAACGGCTGTGTCGGTCTGCCAGATAAAAGGTTTAGCGTCGGCAAACTGTCCTCTTTCGATATCGACAACAGCGCATCCGAACATGAACGCGTCATGCTTGTAGTTAATAACGCCTCCGCCCCATTCTTCCGCACGGTTGTAGTAGTATGCTGCGAACTTCTTGAGATACGGCTTGACCGCGCTGTGCTGAATCCACCAGTCAAAGTATATTATTTTCGGCTGGAATCTGTCAACAATTTCACAGCAGCGCACGAGCCAGTCTTCGAGATATTCCTTTGTGGGGGTAGGCTTCGAGAAAAGATCATGATGGTTCGGCTCGGGCATAGCGGGGTAGTAGAAGTCGCCGTACTTTTCGTCGTCCGTTATGTCGCTCTCGAACTCTTTTCCGTGACCCATGAAGAACCAGTGCTCCACGCGGTGAGACGAAGCTCCGTTAACAATACCGTGACGGCGTGCGGATTCGGAAAGCTCGCCTACGATATCCTTGTGCGGTCCCATTTCGTATGCGTTCCAATGGGAAACTTCGCTTTTGTACATCTGGAAACCGTCGTGGTGCTCGGCTACGGGAACTATGTACTGCGCACCCGCCTGCTTGAATAGGTCGCACCATTCGTCCGCGCTGAATTTTTCTGCTTTGAACATCGGGATGAAGTCCTTGTATCCGAAATCCTTGTGCGCGCCGTAGGTTTCTATGTGATGCTTGTATTCCCATGAATCCTTTATATACATATTCCGAGAGTACCATTCGCTTCCGTATGCCGGTACCGAGTACAAGCCCCAGTGAATGAATATGCCGAACTTGGAGTCCTTGTACCACTCGGGAACTCTGTACTGCGATAAAGATTCCCACGTGTCCTTGTACTTTCCGTTTTCGATAACAGAGTTGATTTTTTCAAGGTATTCTTTAATCATTTTTAATCATCCTTTGCAAGTTTATTTAAGCAACGCCATTTTATAAATTAATTATATCACTGGTGTTTGTAAATAGTTAATAAACAGTTAATAATCATTTTAACCATTCGTGAAAAATACTTTTGTTGACCTGTGAGATTTTATGTGCTATAATTGAGAAAATAACTGCGATTTTGGAGCGAAAAATGGATATAGCCGAAATAACAAAAAAGATGATAGACTGTTCCGACGGAAATCTGCACGATATATGCCATTTTCTGAAGGTGTACGCATACGCAAAGACCATCGGTGAATGCGAAAAGCTCGACAGCCGCACACAGTTCACCCTTGAGACTGCCGCGCTGATGCACGATATAGCCTGTCCGCTGTGCCGCGCAAAATACGGCAATACAAACGGAAAATATCAGGAAAAAGAGGGAATGATACTCGGCAGAGAATTTTTGAAGGACACGGGAGTTGACGAGGACATAGCCGAGCGCGTGGTATATCTCATCGGACATCACCATTCCCCCGCCGAGGTTGACGGAATTGACTACCAAATCCTTCTTGAAGCGGACTATCTTGTGAACGCGGACGAGGGCGGAGACTCTGCGGCAACGATAAAGAACACAATGGAGCACATTTTCAAGACCAAAACCGGCACGGAGCTTTTAAAGAGCATTTATAAATTGAACTAATAAAATAACGGAGGGAACAACATGAGCGAGAAGACAATCATCAAAAGAACATTCACAAACCCCGTATATCCTCACGGAGCTGACCCGTGGGTGATTCGCGACGGAGACAGCTATTACTACTGCTATTCCGCGGGAAACGGAGTAAACGTGAACAAAATCGAGTCTCCCGACAAAATTACAACGGACGGCGGAGTAAAAGTATACACCGCACCGAAGGACACCGAATATTCCCACGAATACTGGGCGCCGGAGCTTCACAAAATCGGCGGAAGATGGTACATTTACGTTGCGGCTGACGACGGGGACAACTATCACCACAGAATGTACGTCCTCGGCTGCACGGGAGAGAATCCGACGGACAAATACGAAATGCTCGGCAAGATAACGGACAAGACCGACAAATGGGCTATCGACGGAACCGTGCTGCAATACAACGGCGAGTGCTACTTCATATGGTCAGGCTGGGAAGGCGACGAAAACGTAGCGCAGAACATTTACATAGCGCATATGTCCGACCCGCACACGATAGACTCCGACAGAGTTATGCTTTCCTGCCCCGATATGGAGTGGGAGCAGCTCGGAGGAATGCCGCACATCAACGAAGGACCGGCAGCGCTTGTCAAGGGTAAGACTGTACATATCATATACTCAGCAAGCGGAAGCTGGAGCGATTATTACTGCCTCGGCAAGCTGACATACTCGGGAGAGGGCGATATTCTCGACAAAAACAGCTGGAAGAAGTCGGACATTCCCGTATTTTCAAAGACCGACAAGACCTTCGGACCTGGACACTGCTCGTTCACAACGGACGCGGAGGACAGAACATGGGTAGTATACCACGCGAATACTGTCTCCGGCTCGGGATGGAGAGGACGCCATGTATGGATTCAGCCGGTTGAGTGGGTAGAAGATGATATAGTCTTCCCGAAAACCGCCTCCGCCGGAGAAGAGCTTGAAATCGCGGTTTGGGAGAAGTGAGGAGGATAAGGTAAAACAAAAGCCGCCTGTGGTTTATGCAGACGGTTTTTGCTTAATTTACATAACAATCCTTGACCTGAGCGCAACTGAACTCCTTTTTTCTCGGCTTTTTCGCGACAGTTTTCTCTACTTCTAACTATATCATAAATCCCATCGTTTTTCAATATCATTACCTCATTTCTCCCTGCAAACCCCGCTAAAAAGTGGAAAACCGGCGTATGCATAATCGTGTTTGCGACTTGGCAATAATTATACCGTGAGCAAACGCAAAGGAAGCATACGCAATGTACAATAAGGTTGAGATATGCGGCGTAAATACGTCAAGACTTCCAGTGCTATCGTCATCTGAGAAAAAGGAGCTTTTGAAAAGGACAAAACAAGGAGACACGGACGCGAGAGAAAAACTTATCGACGGCAATCTTCGTCTGGTGCTCAGCATTATACAACGTTTCGCAGGCCGCGGCGGCAGAAGAGAAAATCTCGATGACCTATTTCAGGTAGGCTGCATAGGACTTATAAAAGCTGTCGATGGCTTTGATATGGATAAAATGGTAGAGTTTTCCACTTATGCCGTGCCTATGATAATCGGAGAGATACGAAGGTACCTGAGAGATAACAACTCGATACGGGTGAGCCGTTCTGTCAGGGATATGGCATACCGCGCACTGTCGGCAAAGGAAAAGCTGTCGGCGGAGAGCGGGGAAGAACCTGCCGTAGAAGCCATAGCCGCTGAAATCGGTGAGAACGTAAAGGACGTAAGCCACGCGCTTGAAGCCATTGTCGAGCCGGTCTCACTTTACGATACTGTCTACAGCGACGGCGGCGACTCGATATGCGTCATGGATCAGATAAAGGATGAGGGTACGAGCGACGAGGTGTGGCTTGAGGATATCGCGCTGAAGGAAGCAATATCGAAGCTGAGCGAAAAGGAGAGGTCCATAATCTCGGCAAGGTATTACGCCGGAAAAACGCAGATGGAGATAGCGCAGGAAATAGGAATATCACAGGCGCAGGTCTCACGTCTCGAAAAAGGCGCATTTGAGCGGATTAGAAAGAGCTTTTGAAATTCGGCTGAGCTGTGCATATGTACGGTTCAGCCGTTTTTTATTTTGATAATAGCTAAATATGTAGTTTATACCAATGAATCTGCAGGATATTCAATTGAAATTATGGAATGTGTTGACATTTCGATGGGTATATGTTATAATTGTAATATCATATATGAATGTTGTCGGTAAATTTATGTCAGCATAGTCGTTTTCATATCCGATAGCTAAAATATTTTCTGTTGATTAGGAAGCCTCTGATTTAAGGTTATTTTTGCGACAAAAGCCCTTATATTTTAGACTTTTATCGCAAAAATTCGATTTATTCAGAGTATCCTTAGATTTTTATTAAAGGAGAAAGTGCATATGAAAAAATCAACACGAATCTTTTCTGCTGTTCTGGCAGGACTTTTGCTGATGTCCGCAGTCTCATGCTCGAGCGGTACGGATTCAAAGGAAACATCAAAGGAAACGGCAGGCGGTCAGACCTCTGGTGAAACGACTGCGGAAACGGAAGAAGAAACCAAAAAATACCTTGACGATATTCCCGACAACGTAAAATTTGACGGAGACACTGTCAGCTTCCTCGCGTCATTCACAAGCAGCTCCATAGCATTACTTGACAATGACGACCCCACAGAGGTAGTCAACGACGCGGTATATAACAGAAGCCTCATCATAGGCGAACGTCTCGGCGTGAATATCGAGATTGCAAGAGGCGCTACGACAGGCTACGGCGAATTCAACTCGGTTGTAACAAACGCGGTTGCGGCAGGCACGGAGGAGTTTGACGTTCTCTGCGGACATACGAGATTCAATATCAACCTCGCTTCACAGGGAATCCTAAAAAATCTTGACAATATAAATTTCATTGATTTATCGAAGGAATACTGGAGCCAAGGCTACGACAACAATACGACAATATCCACTACTGGGCAACGGGAGACTTGTCGATTGAATACATAGGATACATTTACGCAATGTTCGTGAATTCGGCAATGTGGAACGACCATTACTCCGACACCGATATATATTCCGTAGTAAAAGAAGGCAAATGGACTCTTGACAAGCTCGCAGAGTATGCCGAGAACGTTTATGTTGACGTCAACGGTAACGGAGAAGTCGATAACGATGACAGCTTCGGCGTGGTTATGCAGAAAGGTCATGTGCTGAACGGTATGGCATTCGCGTCTAATGTGGTTTACACTTCGTATGACGAGAACGGCACGCCTTATATTTCCGTAAATAACGAACACACTATTGACGTTTTCAATAAGCTCCACTCACTGTTTTACAGCAGCACAGGCGCGAGAATGCTTGAAAACGGAGAGTTTGACGGTCTTACCGAGGTTATGTTCCCCGCCCGCAGACTTCTCTTCTGCCCGAACCAGTTCCAGTTTGCCGGAAACGAAAAGATTCGCGAGATGGAAGACAATTTCTACATCATTCCCATGCCGAAATATGACGAAAATCAGGAAAACTACCGCTCCAACCAGTACGACGGAGTTCCGATTTACGGTGTGCCGATTACGGTTAAGGAATCCAAGCTCGACACTATAGGCGCGACACTTGAGGCTATGTGCTCACTGTCAAGTCAGTCCGTTATTCCGGTTTACTATGACAAGGTTTTGAAGAACAAGTACTCCCGTGACGCTCAGACGGCTGAGATGATTGACATAATCCATGACTCCGTTACATCGGACTTCTGCTTCGCGTGGGGCGACACTATCGGAAGTATGTACAATATCTTCTACGACAACATCCAGAACGAAAGCATTGAATCGAGATTGAAGAGCCTTGAAAAGCCGTGGGGAATCACGATGAAGAGACTCCTTGCAAAGCTCGACGAATACAGCGGCAACTAAAATATAATAAAAAGGGAAGGCACCACATCATACAGTGCTTTCCCTTGTTTTATTAGGCTTATTCTTCTTCGGAGACTTTGTTTACCTTCTCGTAGTACGGGTCTATCATAATTTCCTTTATCTTCGGGTATACGCCGTAAACTCCGATTGCTATGAAAAGCGACGGAAGTATGATGAACGGGAAGATAACGGCGAGAGGAAAGTACGCATATATGAGGAAGTACTCAAACAACGCAAGAGCCAGCGTTCCGAGGAATACCATAATGTTTCTCTTGATGCCGAGAATGGTGAACAGAAGCGCGTTTTTGAACATCTTGAACAGCGGCAAATCGAACGTGATGAGCATGAGATATATGTAGTGTCTCATGAAGAAATACAGCATTGCCAGACACAGGCTTGCATAAAACATTACGTTTGTCACGGTGTTTATGTTGTAATTAAGGTTGAAGAATACGATGTCGTATACTATAAGTCCCGATATCACAACATCAAGTATGCCGTAGATGAGTCCCTGCTTAATGTTGCGGCGGATGGCGTAGAAGAAGTCGTGCATCATGAACACAGGCTCTCCGCGGAACATATTTCTCACAATGTACGTCACTCCGACCCGCACAAGTCCGAACGTCACGATGACAAGCGCGCCTATTCCGATGAGTATCTTGTCGGCAGTCGTCAAAATCGTAACATTTCCCTGACGCGAGAATATCGTCCAGAGAGCTGCCGTAGCGGGGCTTTTGTCAAACATCGTAACTCCGTAGAGAGGAGCGAACGCAACAAAGCTGGGGGATGTGAGATGTATCGAAAGGTATCCGCTCATTGCGAGAAGCAGGAATAACACCGGAAAGTTTCCGAGTATCATGATAATGTTGACCGACAAAAGCTGATTGAACTTTCGTCCTATGAAAACGAAGAAATTTTTCAGCGTAGGCTCGTCGCAGATGGGAGTTTCGTCCTTTTCCACACCCTTGCCCTCTTTGTTGAAGCGTGAGAATATGTTGAATTTTTCTCGCCGCTCTTTTCGTTTTTCTTCCTGCTCAAGCTCTTCTATTTCGTCGAGCGAGAGCTTTCTTTGAGTGTTGTCTCTGTCATTCCGATTGAAATCAGCCATTTTATAATTCCTTTACAATAAAATCAAACCAGAAGTACGTTTTCCGCAATTGCCGAGAGAACAAGCGCACATCCGGTCAGCACAAACGAGCACCGGAGAAGCTCTGCCGATACTGCCGACACAAACACACGCTCGCCCGACGCTCTGAGTACGCATTCCGCCTCCGAATAGAGAACGCAGAACGCCGCAAAAATAAACGTCACGGCACATTCCGCGAACACAAACACACATCCCGCGACCCAGTATTCGCTAAGTCCAACGATAGCTCCCGATGAAGCCGCACAGACGAAAATACCGAGCGAAAGCCCCTTCCAAAGCGCCACTGCTATAACTGCGCCCGACGTAAAATGAGTGAATGCAGATACGGTCAAAAACATCATCGTGACAAGCGTGGGCAGACGGCATACAAGAATAGACGGCAAATCGGTGCTCGCGTGAACTGTTGTAAGCAACGGAATTGATGAGCGGAAGAAATGCGAGAATACAAAATATGACGCGGCGGACGAGAGGGCAAAAATCCCGATGCAGATAAAGAACACGGTGTATAGCGTGGGGAACAGCTTCCGCCTCAGACCGTCAAGATAAATTTCGGTTTCGTACATGATAAACCTCCCGTAATGTTGTCCTGAGCGATTATATTCGGGACAAGCGGAAGATATCACTGAACAGTTTATCACACGCAGAGTGCCATTGCAATACGAAAAATGTAAATAAATCTGAATACGGGAAAATATTAAACAAAAAATCTCAGATAATCATTGAAAAAATCGACGGATGAGTATATAATATATGTTAATACTTCTCCGATAGATGCAGAAGAAAATTCGATACCCGAAAGACTGGCGAAAAAATGAACCGCGATGAAATAACGAGAATATTCCGCAATCCGCCTTACATTGAGACGAGAAGGCTTGTCCTGCGCAAAATGCAGAAAAACGACGCTGCGGATATGTACGAATACGCAAGCAGGAGCGATGTCACAAGATATCTTCTGTGGGAGCCGCACGAGAGCGAGAGCTACACACACAAATACCTTTCATATATTCAGTCGAGATACCGCGCCGGAGACTTTTTTGACTGGGCGATAACGCTCAAGGACAGCGGCAAGATGATTGGCACGTGCGGATTTACCAAAATCACGGTGGAATATAACTCCGCGGAGATAGGATATGTGCTGAACCCATCATACTGGGGCTACGGAATCGCGCCGGAAGCTGTCACCGCAGTCATGAGATACGGCTTCACTGAGCTGAGACTGCACAGAATCGAGGCAAGATATATGATAGGCAACGACAGAAGCCGCAGAGTCATGGATAAAATAGGAATGCAGTTTGAAGGAATAAGCCGCGACTCCATGCACGTCAAGGGAAAATACGTCTCGATAGGAACCTGCGCGATACTCTGCGGCGAATTTGCTTCGATTTACGGAATATAAAAACAGCGCCCGGAATAATTCCAAAACGCTGTCATATAATTTCAAATATCAAACGTTGAAGCGGAAGAGAACGATGTCTCCGTCGCGCATTACGTAGTCCTTGCCTTCGCTGCGTACAAGACCCTTTTCCTTTGCGGCGTTCATTGAACCGCATTCCATAAGATCGTCGAACGATACAACCTCTGCGCGGATGAAGCCTCTCTCAAAGTCGGAGTGAATCTTTCCGGCAGCCTGCGGAGCCTTAGTGCCTTTTACTATCGTCCATGCGCGAACTTCCTTAGGTCCTGCCGTGAGATAGCTGATGTAGCCGAGGAGGGAATAGCTTGCCTTGATGAGCTTGTCGAGACCGCTTTCGGTGATGCCCATGTCTTCAAGGAACGCTTTCTTCTCTTCCGGTTCAAGCTCGGATATTTCGGCTTCAATTCCTGCGCATACGGGAATTACTTCAGCACCCTCAGCTTCGGCAACTTTTTTTACGCTGTTGTACATTTCGTTGTCGGGAGAAACTTCGGCAGCTTCGTCTTCGCTTACGTTTGCTACATAAATGATGGGCTTGAGAGTGAGAAGGTTGAGGTCGCCGAGCATTTCTTTTTCGTCTTCGGTCATTTCAACCTGACGAGCGGTCTTGCCTTCGTTCAGCGTCTTGAGTATGCGGTTCAGTAAATCAAGCTGAGCCTGAAGCGTTTTGTCGCCCTTGAGCAGCTTCTGAGTCTTGTCGATTCTCTTCTCAACCTGCTCGATGTCGGAGTAAATAAGCTCCATGTTGATGGTTTCAAGGTCGCGCAGAGGGTCAACACTTCCGTCAACGTGAATGATGTCGCTGTCCTCAAAGCATCTGAGCACGTGAACCACAGCGTCAACGTCGCGGATGTGAGAGAGAAACTTGTTTCCGAGCCCCTCGCCCTTAGAAGCACCGCGAACAAGACCTGCGATATCCACAAATTCAACGGTAGCGGGAGTGTAAAGAGTGGGGTTGTACATCTCCGCGAGCTTGTCAAGACGGTAGTCGGGAACCTGAACTATGCCTACGTTCGGGTCAATCGTGCAGAACGGATAGTTAGCGCTGGGAGCTCCTGCGCCTGTGAGTGCATTGAAAAGCGTGCTTTTTCCCACGTTGGGAAGTCCTATAATACCAAGCTTCATTATTATATATTCCGCAAATCAAGCGGCTTTCCTTTCCTGTGTTTATAGTGAGAATTATGTTTTACTCACTAATTATACACTTTTCGCCGCGGATATTCAAGTCAATTGAGGCTGATTTTGAAGAAATATAATTTTTTTTATAAATATAAGATGGAATTAATAATGCTATCACTTTGCGTTCACACTATTTTCATATAATTAGTTTAAAATAACGTAGTAATAAAATATCAATAAGTACATCGGAGGTGAATATGGTTTCTGAAGCAATATACAGGCATGAATATAAGTACTATATTAATGACTGTGACTGCGAAATGCTCTCAAGACGCCTCGGTGTTGTCATGAAAAGAGACCCGCATACCGGTCCGGACGGGACGTATCTGATACGAAGTCTTTATTTTGATAACTATAACGACCGTGCCTTGCTTGAGAAAATCAACGGAGACAACCCGCGTTCAAAATTCCGCATTCGTATCTACAACGGAAGAGCGGATTTCATTTGTCTGGAAAAAAAGGTTAAGCGGGACGATCTCACTCAAAAGCTATCCGCACGCATTACAAAAGAAGAGTACGATAAAATCGTGAAGGGCGACATCGACTGGATGCTTCACGACGGAAGAGGTGTAGTAGCCGAGCTGTATGCGCAGATGAAGGGCTACTCGCTCAGACCGAAAACTCTTGTGGAATATACGCGCTATCCGTTCATTTACGAGGCGGGAAACGTGAGAGTCACTCTCGATACCGATATCAGAACAGGCATAAATTCCATAGACCTTTTTGATCCTACCCCGCTTGTCCCCACCCCCGGCTATGACGTCCTCGAGGTAAAGTACGACAGATTCCTCCCGGATATCATAAAATACGTGGTAAATCCAGTTTGCCGCGACAGACAGTCAATGTCAAAATACGAGCTTTGCCGTACATACGGTTAAGAAACTATTTTATCAGAACTTAATTGAAAGGAATAACCCCCATGTCATTCAAAGATATCTTTAAAAGCAGCTTCCTCGAGAGAACAACTTCATTCTCGATTCCCGACACTCTCATCTCCCTCGCACTCGCTTTTGCCCTCGGTATGTTCATCTACTTCGTTTATAAGAAGACCTATCAGGGCGTAGTTTTCTCCCGTTCGTTCGGCGTATCCCTCGTAGCTCTCACAATGATCGGCACATTCGTTATTCTTGCGGTAACGTCCAATGTCGTTCTGTCGCTCGGTATGGTCGGCGCGCTCTCCATCGTAAGATTCCGTACCGCCATCAAAGACCCTCTTGATATAGTATATCTCTTCTGGGCAATCGCAGTCGGTATCGTTCTCGGCGCAGGTATGTATCCTCTCGCGGTTATCGGCTCACTCATCGTAGGCGCAATCCTCCTCGTATTCGTAAACGCAAAGTCCTCCGACTGCGAATACATTGTTGTTGTTGAATGCAAGGACGACGCTGCCGAAAAGAAGGCTGTTGACCTCATCAAGGAAGGCACAAAGAAGTGCAACCTCAAGTCTAAGACCGTAACACGCGGCTACATCGAAATTACATACGAAGTAAGACTTTCTTCCGACACAAGCGAATTTGTAAATAAGCTCTCCGCTTCCGAAGGCGTTGACAAGGCAGTGCTCGTAAGCTACAACGGAGATTACATGGCATAAAAATATTGTTTCTTCGGGAACAATTTGCCTCTCTCTGTCGTCTAAGTAAGTGAATTTGAGAGAATAATTCATATAATTGTATAAATTCAAGATCATAAAAGAAAGAGGGGAATATTATGGGAACAAAATTACTGGTAATTGACGACGATCCCAACATTTGCGATCTGTTAAAGTTCTATTTTGAAAATGAAGGATATGAAGTAAAAACCGCGAACGACGGTATAGAAGGTCTCAGCTATTTCAAAATGTATGAGCCGGATCTCGTTCTGCTTGACCTCATGCTTCCGAAAAATAAGGACGGCAACCAGGTTTGCAGAGAGATAAGAGCTATTTCGTCCAAGCCTATCATCATGATCACGGCTAAGGATGAGGTTCTCGACAAGGTAGTCGGACTTGAACTCGGTGCGGATGACTTTGTTGTTAAACCGTTCGAGATGAAGGAGCTTTCCGCGAGAATCAAGGCTGTCCTCAGACGTTATTCCGCGCACGACAACCAGAATGACGACGAGACAATCAAGTTTGAAAACATTGAGATAAGCCGTGAAAAGTATGAGCTTAAGCTCAACGGTAAGGCTGTCGACATTCCGCCGAAGGAACTTGAGCTTCTCTACTTCCTCGCGCTCAACTTCAACCGCGTATTCACAAGAGATGCGCTTCTTGATAAGGTATGGGGCTTTGACTACCTCGGAGACTCCCGTACTGTTGACGTTCACGTAAAGCGTCTCAGAGAAAAGCTCGAAGGCGTATCCGATAAGTGGAGTCTCAAGACTGTTTGGGGCGTAGGCTACAAGTTTGAAGTAGTACAGTAACCGAGTGTTGAATAGTCGGTAAAACGACATAATCGGGGTTGATGAGCTTTTCGTCAGCCCTTGATTTTTGCCAACAACGCACAGTTCACAGCTAACGCTTTGGCGGCAGAACTGTGCGGCGTTACCTTTGTCGAATTATGGGAGAAGTCATGTTCAAAAGTGTTTTTGTCAAATATATCTCGACGTTCATGCTGATAAATATAATCAGTATCTTTTTCTCAACATCCATTATAACTACGCTTGTGGGTGTCTATGATGAGCAGGATAAAACGCGTACTCTGACCAATGTGACATACGCCGCGACGGATTATATGATAAACGACTACACAAAGAGCGGGGAAATCAGCTTCAACGATTACCTCAACAACTCCGTGTACGATATCATGCCGGTGCTAAAGGCTATGGCTAACGACAGCGACATTATCATAATATTCATCGCCGACGGAGACGGAGTTGTAAAGCTGGTCGGCGGTACTCAGAACGATAAGTATTTCGGAGACGAGGACGGCATTGTCAGCACAGACAAAAGCTATGTCTATCCCGCGTCGGTTGTGAGTGAGCTTGAGGAAAAAAGGGCGGTTTCGCGCAATGACGACCTTGACGGATTCTTCAGCGAAAAACACCGCTCGTATATTCAGGCTATAACCACAAAGGACGGAAAGATAGTAGGCTCTGTTATGTCGGTGTCGCTTTCATCCGCTACGGACGTGCTTCTCGAAGCGATGATAAAGACAATAGTTATGTCTACGCTGTGGCTCATGCTCGCTACTCTTGTCGCAGTCTACTTTATCACGGAGCGTCTCGTATCTCCCATTCGCGCTATGAGCAAGGCATCAAAGGAGTTCGCCGCAGGTCACTTTGACGCACGTGTTGAAGTCAGCGGAAACGACGAGGTAGCAGAGCTTGCAGACGCGTTCAACAACATGGCAGGCTCATTACAGCACAGCGAAGAGACAAGACGACTGTTCCTCGCAAATGTTTCGCACGACCTGAGAACGCCTATGACTACCATCTCCGGCTTCATCGAGAGTATTTTGAGCGGCGCAATCCCACAGGAAAAAGTACCGCACTATCTTGAAGTCATAGCGTCCGAGGTAAAACGACTCGCCAGACTTGTGTCCAGTCTCCTTGACCTTACGAAGATTCAGGCGGGTGAGAGAAAGTTCAACAAAACCGCGTTTGACATATGCGAAATGGCGCGCCAGATTATCATCTCCTCCGAGCAGAGACTTGAAGCGAAGAAGCTTGACGTTGACTTTGACACCGACAAGTTCAATGTTTACGTTTCGGCTGACCGCGACTCCATCTATCAGGTGCTGTACAATATCTGCGACAACGCCATAAAATTCTCGCGTGAAGGCGGAAAATACATCGTCTCGATAAAAGAAGCGGGACAAAAGGTGCTCGTCAGCGTCTATAACGAAGGCGAAGGCATATCTCCCGAAGACCTTCCGTATGTGTTCGACAGATTCTATAAGGGAGACAAGAGCCGCGGACTTGACAAAACCGGCACTGGACTCGGACTGTATATCTCAAAGACTATAATGGAAGCTCAGAACGAAAAAATCAGCGTGGAGAGCGAATACGGCAGCTGGTGCAGATTTACCTTCACGCTGCAAAGAACGTCCGCGCCCAAGCAAAGCAATATTGACAGAAACGGAGACAACGCTTAATGAAGCTAAACTATACCGCGACTTGCCTTTTCGGACTTGAGGGATTCCTCGGGGAAGAGATTGAAGCTCTCGGCTGTAAACGAACTGACAACATGGACGGCAGAATCACCTTTGAGGGGGACGAAAATACCGCGGCGGAAGCCAGTGTGAACCTGCGATATGCGGAGAGACTTTACCTTAACTTAGGCTCGTTTGAAGCGCTCACGTTTACCGAGCTTTTCGACGGAGCAAAGTCAATTCCGTGGGAAGATGTTATCGGACGTGACGACGAGTTCCCCGTGAGCGGACATTCCATAAAGAGCAAGCTGTTCTCCGTTCCCGACTGCCAGAGAATAATAAAAAAAGCCGTATCGGTCAGGCTCGGTGAAAAATACGGACTGGAAAGACTGCCCGAGACGGGAAAGAGATACAGAATCGAGTTCTTCCTGTTCAAGGATAAGGTCAGCATGATGATAGACCTCTCCGGCATTCCGCTTCATAAGAGAGGATATCGCCCGGAGACAGTCGAAGCTCCCATCCGTGAAACTCTTGCCGCCGCTATGGTGAAGATCAGCCGACCGAGAGAGGACGTACTTCTGTGGGATCCCTTCTGCGGCTCGGGAACAATAGCGATAGAAGCGGCAATGCAGATGAGAAATATCGCGCCGGGAATAAACCGCTCGTTCTCCGCCGAGGAATATCCCATCTTCCCGAAAGAATCGTGGAAAAATGCGCGCGAGAAAGCAAAGGCTGCAATAAAAACCGACTCAAAGTTTGAAGCATACGCTACGGATATCGACCCCAAGTGCGTGGAGATAGCTTCAGCCGCCGCAAAAAGAGCTGGAGTTGACGATATGCTGAACATTTTCACAATGGACGCGCTTGACATCGACACACTCGGACGCCGCGGAACTATCGTAACAAACCCTCCCTACGGCGACAGACTTCTTACCGTGGACGAGGCGAACGACCTTTACCGCGCGATGGGGCAGGCATTCTCACGGCTCGACAGGTGGCAGATTTACGTCATAACCCAGTCGGAGGAGTTCCCGAAGCTGTACGGCAGACGTGCGGACAAGATAAGAAAGCTCTACAACGGCATGATACCGTGCTACTATTATCAGTTCTTCAAACAGCAGAATAAGTGAGTGGGAATGACAAACAGCTAAGCAGTGGCGCAATCCATCCCACTCACGAGAATTTACCTTACGGAAAATTCTCCGACGTTTGGCTTAAAACCGTTGAATATTTTAAAATACCTCTGTCAATAATCAGCGTATATGCTATGACAGAGGTGTTTTTATGCAGATTTTCAATGAAAAGGTCAGCGGCGACTTCGAGAACGACGTGAGGCTGATGGACGACATACTCCGCCCGAACAAGAGCTTTGATATAATCAGAAAAACGATGAAGATATCCGACGCGAATATTGTGATGTACTACATCGACGGCTTCATCAAGGGGGAAACACTGCAAAAGCTGCTGACGTACATCGTCTCGGTGAAGGATTTCGGCGATAAGTCGGAGGGCAGTGCGCAGAGATTCGCCGATATGCACGTTCCCGCCGCCGAGGTTGATGTTACCGATTCGATAGACAACATTGTGCTGATGGTCATGAGCGGATGCACGGCGTTTTTCTGCGACAGGTTTGATAATAACGCTGTCATAATCGACCTGCGAACATATCCCGCCAGAAACACGGAAGAGCCGGAAAACGACAAGGTAATGCGCGGAAGCCGAGACGGATTTGTGGAAACGCTCATCTCGAACACCGCCATGATAAGACGAAGGATACGCTCCCCCGAGCTTGTTATAAAATATCTCAACGCCGGAAAGAGCACAAGAACCGATATCGCACTGTGCTACATGGACGGACGAGCGGATATCGGTTATGTGAATGAGCTTTCCGCGAAGATAGAGAATCTACAGACGGATTCGCTTGTACTCGGACACCAGAGCCTTACGGAAAGTCTGATAAAAACGCGGTGGTACAATCCATTTCCGAAGATTCGAGCTACAGAACGACCTGACGCGGCGGCTGCGACTTTGCTTGAAGGGGGAATTATCGTTCTGTGCGACAACAGTCCGGAAGCCATGATATTCCCGACGTCCATGTTCGACTTCTTGCAGGAAACCGACGATTTCTACTTTCCTCCGCTCACAGGAACGTACCTCCGCCTTCTCCGCCACTGCATTTTCTGGATAACGATGATACTGACTCCCCTGTGGTACCTGCTTCTCGAGCATTCAAACGTGCTTCCGTCGTGGCTGCTCTTTGTGATACCGCAGGACAGCGGAGAAATACCGATTTTCGTTCAGCTCATCATGACGGAGCTTGCGCTTGACGGACTAAAACTCGCTTCTCTGAACACGCCGAATGTGCTGTCCAATTCCCTCTCGGTAGTCGGCGGTCTTCTTCTCGGAGATTTTGCCGTAACCGTAGGCTGGCTATGCCCCGATGTTATCCTCTATATGTCGTTTGTCGCCATTGCAAACTTCACTCAGTCGAGCTATGAGTTGGGTTACGCGTTCAAATATATGCGTGTGCTTACCTTGTGCCTGACCGCGCTGTTTGACTGGGTGGGATTTGTCCTCGGAATAGTCGCCGCCGTGACGCTTATAGCAACAAACAAGAACGTAAACGGCAAGCGGAGCTACCTCTATCCCCTCATCCCGTGGAACGGAAACGCCATGGCAAGACTGTTTTTCAGGCTGAAAAAGCACGATTGAACAAAAAATAATACGCATTTTCCTTCAAAAAGCCGACTCTAAAACCTATCGTTGCAGTCGGTTTTTTGTTGCGTGAATAAACAAAAGAAAAATGTTCGTCATGTATAAAACCGTGATTAAAATATTGTGCAAAATCCCACATTGACATTTACGGCGCGAGGATGTATAATTAATTAGGAATTAAACCAATGCTAAACTATATATAAACTAAATAATAATCAGGAGGTAGAACATGAATCTTCAAGTTAACGGAAAGGCTCCCGAACCCTACGAGAAAATAGAGCCGTATAAAAAATCCCCTATGATGCTCATCAACGAGATATCGAGAATTATGGGCGACAAAATACGCGAGAAAGGCGAAGACAATCCCATATCTCAGAAGTCGGGACGCGCGCTTCTCATCGAGCTTTCAAAGAGAGACGGCAGAACTCAGCTCGACCTCGTTAAGGCAACACACCTCAAAGCGCCGACAATCAGCGTAGTTCTTCAGAAGCTCGAGCATGACGGCTATGTCCGCAGAACTCCCGACCAGTATGACCTCAGAGCGACGAGAGTTTATCTCACCGAAAAAGGAAGAGAGCTTGACAACAAGATGAAAGCCAGAATCCGTGCCGAGGAGGAGGAAGCCATGAGCAACCTCACACCGAGCGAATATGACACTCTCTTAAAGCTGCTTGAGAAGCTGAAAAGCAATATGCTCTCCGAGAACGACAAAGAGGACAATCTGTTTTAATTGACGGCTTACTAAAGGAGAGTGATATTTTTGAAGAAGAAAATAAGTTTTCTTTCATATCTGAAAAAATATTGGTTCTTCGCGATAATCTCACCGCTGTTCATGATAGGCGAAGTACTCATCGACCTAATGCAGCCGAAGCTCATGTCGCGGATAATCAATACCGTAGTTGAGTCGGGCGAGCTTGACGTTGTAATGAGCTCGATATTCTCGACTGCAATAGAAATGATAGTCCTTGTTGCTATCGGCGGATTTATGGGACTTATGTGCTGTTATACCGCCAGCAGAGCTTCACAAGGCTTCGGTAACGACGTGAGAGTGGACGCGTTCAATAAGGTTATGTCTCTTTCACTCCAGCAGACAGACAAATTTACAACAGGCTCACTCGTAACAAGGCTTACCAACGACATTACATCTCTCCAGGATCTTGTTCAGATGATACTGAGAATGTTTGTCCGCGCTCCTATCAGCTTCTTCGGCGGTTTTGTAATGTGCCTGACGCTCGATATTTCCTTCGGCTATGTCGTAGCAATATCACTGCCGTTCATTCTTCTCATTGTTGCAGTCATGATAAAAAAGGCAATTCCGCTGTTCTCCGTTGCCCAGAAAAAGCTCGACGGCGTTAACTCTGTTGTTCAGGAAAACGTGACCGGCGCGAGAGTTGTCAAGGCTTACACCAGAGAAGAGCATGAAATCGGCAGATTCGACACGGCAAACAGCGACTACATGGCGGTAAACTACAAGGCGACCGTTATCATGTCCGCTGTGTTCCCGGTAATGAGCTTTATCATGAACCTTTCCGTTATAGCGATAATTTACATAGGCGGATGGCAGGTTGAAGCCGCGAGACTTAATGTAGGAGACGTCATGGCGGCAGTGCAGTACATCACACAGGTGCTCATGTCCATAATGATGATGTCTATGATATTCCAGCAGATCGCACGAAGCAAAGCCTGCGCATCCCGTGTACGCGAGGTTCTTGAGGCTGACAGAGTTATCACCGACGGCAGCGTTAAGGAAGGCAGCGAAAAGGGAACTGTAAGATTTGAAAACGTATCCTTCAAGTATCCCGACGCGGCAGGAGAGAACATCATAAACAATGTCTCGTTTGACGTGAAGCGCGGAGAAACCGTTGCGATAATCGGCGCTACAGGCTCAGGTAAATCGTCAATTGTCAACCTAATCCCGCGTTTCTACGACACAGTCGGCGGTACGGTATATGTTGACGGCGTTGATGTGAAGAAATGGGATCTGCACGCACTTCGCTCAAAGATAGGCTTTGTTCTCCAGAAGAGCGAGCTTTTCTCCGGCTCCGTTGAAGACAACATCAAGTGGGGCAAAAAAAGCGCAAGCGATAACGACGTAAGAGAAGCCGCTGTTGTTGCTCAGGCTGACGAGTTCATCTCAAAGATGGAAGACGGATATGAGTCATACGTAGCTGAAAAGGGCGCGTCTCTTTCCGGCGGTCAGAAGCAGAGAGTGGCTATATCGAGAGCGGTTCTCCGCAATCCCGAGATACTCATATTCGACGACAGCACGTCTGCACTTGACCTCGGAACGGAAGCAAAACTCAGAAACGAGCTTAACAAGAAGTTCAAAGACACGACCGTTATCATGATAGCACAGCGTATTGCCAGTGTAATGCACGCCGACAGAATCGCAGTTATCGAAAACGGCAGAATCACAGCGTTTGACAATCATGAAAACCTCATGAAGACAAGCGCGGCTTACAGAGATATTTATTCATCTCAGATGAAGACGAGCGGAGGTGAGATAGATGGCTGAAAACATGAAGAAAAACATACCCGAGAATATGCCTCCTATGCCGGATAAGCCGAAAAAAGAGAAAAAAGGCGAGCCTACGGCAGACGAACTCCGCGATATGATGAAGAAAAACGGCTCAAAGGGTCCTGGTGGTCCGGGCGGTCCGAGAGCTATGATTCGCGAGAAGCCGAAGAACATCAGAGCAACCCTCGGCAAGCTGCTCAAATACATAGGCAAGAATAAGTATTCCGTCATACTCATCATAGTCACGACGATTATTACAACACTCTTAAATCTTCTCGGTCCTACGCTCCAGGGCAAGGCGATTGACGCGATTACCATAACGGAGCAGAGACTCAGCGTGGACTTCGACGGACTTGTCAGAATTCTCGTGCTCATGGCAGTCGTTTACCTCGCAAGCACCGTCATACAGATAGCGCAGGGAATAGCTTCGGCTAAAATATCTCAGGACACCGTCTATAATATGCGTAAGGACCTGTTCCGTAAGATATCGTACCTCCCAATAAGCTATGTTGACACGCACGCCCACGGTGACATAATGAGCCGTATGACAAACGACGTCGACAACATCTCGCAGACACTGTCCTCGTCAATCACATCGCTTATCTCCGCAGTGCTTACCCTTATCGGCGCGTTCGCTATGCTTGTGAAGTACGACTGGAGAATGGCTCTCGTGTCGCTTATCACAATTCCGCTGACTGTTGTAGTTTCCATGGTGCTCTCCAAGCTCATGAGAAAATACTTTATCGCCAGACAGGTGCTCCTCGGTCAGCTCAACACACAGGTCGAGGAAATGGTAACGGGCTACAAAACAGTTATGGCATACGGAAAAGAAGCTGATGCTTGCCGTGACTTTGCCGAGATAAGTGAAGAGTTCCGTAAGTGCAGCATCAAGGCTAACGTATGGGGCGGAATCATGGGACCCGCGATGAACATTATCAACAACCTCAACTACCTCATCGTAGCGGCGTTCGGAGCATACTTTACCGTAACCGGAGCAATTTCAGTCGGTGATGTTCAGGCGATACTCCAGTATTCCCGTCAGCTTTCACAGCCGATAAACCAGATTTCAAACCAGTATGCCAATATTCTTACTGCAATTGCGGGTGCTGAGCGTGTGTTCAACATTCTCGACACTCCGGATGAAGTTGACGAAGGCAAAACAGAGCTTGATATTCCCAACATGAGCGGAAACGTTGACTTCTCGCACATCAATTTCTCATATGTAAAGGGTAAGCAGGTCATAAAGGACTTCAACCTTGAGGTTAAGCAGGGTCAGAAGATAGCTCTCGTAGGCGCGACAGGCTCAGGCAAGACCACAATAGTAAACCTCCTCACGAGATTCTACGACATCGACTCAGGTAAGATAACGATAGACGGCGTTGACATAAACGATATCCCGAAGAAGGAGCTGCGCAGTGCGATTGCGATAGTGCTTCAGGATACTGTACTGTTCCACGATACCATCGGCAACAACATAAAGTACGGCAGACTTGACGCAACGGACGATGAAGTCAAAGCCGCCGCGGAAACCGCAGAAGCCAGAGAATTCATCGAACGCCTTCCCGAAGGATATAATACAGTCCTCTCCGAAGGCGGCAGCAACCTCAGCCAGGGACAGCGCCAGCTTCTTTCCATTGCGAGAGCAGTCCTTGCAGACCCGAAGATACTCATCCTCGACGAAGCAACATCCTCTGTCGACACAAGAACGGAAATGCACATTCAGCAGGCAATGGTAGCTCTCATGAAGAACCGCACGAGCCTTATCATAGCGCACAGACTTTCAACCATCCGCGACGCCGACATGATAATCGTTATGAAGGACGGTCAGGTAATGGAAAGCGGCAACCACGATCAGCTGCTTGAAAAGAAGGGCGTATACTACGGACTGTACCAGAACCAGTTTGCGGGTATCGAAACCTGATAATACCGCAAAAATATAATAAAGAAGGAATGTCCGACATTGTTCAGGCATTTCTTTTTTGTCGGCTTTACTTTTTCCGCCGGATAAGGTATAATATCAATGTGAGTATCGGCAATATGAGAAAAGGAGAACGACAATTGAAGAAAATAATACTGCTGTGCCTGCTGTCAGTGCTTATGACGTCATGTAACATGGCAATAACGCAGGAGAATATCGAAACCGCCGCGGATGAGACAGAATCGGTGAGCGAAGAGACAGAAACCGAGCAAACTGAGAAAGCGGCTGAGACCTACGAAACCGTGGAAACTTCTGCCATCGGAACAAGGATGTGTCACGCGCATATTTCCGAGTACCATTCCTACCCCTCAGATTTGATAGATTACATCGGCGACAGGTTCTACGACTGGGTAAGGGAAGTGTAGTCTACTCCCGACAGCGACAAGACCGACGACTGCCCGTACAGCCACTACAACATTATCGAGTGCCTGAAATATTTTGACGTGCCGGAGGAATACTTCACCGAGCTGTACTACACGAAACTGTACTACGATTATCAGTACGACCCGGATGTTATGTACAGCGGAGACGAGAAGAAGATTCAGAAGCTCTTCGAGAACGACAGAGAATATCCTTCGTGGGACACAGTCAAGTACAGGACAAGAACACTGAAAAATCAGCTGAAATACAGACTGTCAGAGCTTGGAGCGGATGAGCAGACTGTGGCGAAATACAATGAACTGACCCTGACCGACTGGACGATACCCGACATAATCCGTGACGCGGGAATTACACACAGCGAGCTGAAAGTCTTTATCATGGAAACAGACGAGCGCATCGAAGACAAAGAAAAGAAACTGCACAACGCTTACGATTTGGACGCCATTTTCCGCGCGGTCGAAGAAGGGGAGATAAACTACGACGCGGATATGACCCATCTCGACAGGTGCAGGTACAATATCGAATACGACAAGCAGTTTGTATTCAGCGACTGAGCGAAATAACTAAGCAAAGGAACAAAAATGGAACAGGATAAATTTGATACAAAACGTGAGTGCAAATGTGCGGGAAAATGCGGAGCCTGCCAGACGCTGAACCTGACCTACGGCGCGGAGCTTTCCCTCAAAATGAAGCAGGAGATAACGCTGCTCGGAAAATTCTGCCATGTGGACGAGATAATCCCGATGGAGAAGCCGGAAGGCTACAGAAACAAGGTGCAGTACATCATGCAGTACAACGGCGGCAGAGTGAATTTCGGTCTGTACCGCTCCTCCGACGGGAAAATCGTCCATGTTGACGGCTGTATGATGGAGGACGCGGAGCTTCAAAGCGTTTGCAGGACGGTGCGCAGACTTGTGGACAAATACAAGCTGACTGTGTACGACGGAAGGCGCGGACTTGTGCGTCATGTCATGGCGAGAAAGGGCTTTGCAACGGGAGAGATTCTGTGTGCCATAGTCACGACCGACGGAAAATTCGACTGTGCGGCTGAGCTTGCGGAGGAGCTTGCAAAACGAATCCCCGCGGTGAAATCGGTGTCAAGGATAATAAACGACACAAAAACTCCGCTGTGGATGGGCGGGGAAGAGTATGTGCTGTACGGAAAAGGCTATATAACCGACGAGCTGTGCGGATGCAGGTTTGAGGTTTCCGCGAAGTCGTTTTACCAGATAAACCCCATTCAGACGGAAAAGCTGTATAATACTGCGGTAGAAATGGCGGAAATCACCGAAAAAAGCCGTATAGTCGACGCGTACTGCGGAATCGGAACGGTCGGAATAATCGCGGCGAAGAAGAAAAACTGCACGCTCGTCGGCTTTGACATAAGCGAGGACTCCGTGAAAAACGCCGAAGCAAACGCCAAGCTGAACGGAATCGAGAGAGCGGAATTCCTATGTGCCGCCGACAGCTCGTATGTCTTGAAAAAGGATAAAACGCCGGACGTGCTGTTCGTTGACCCGCCGCGAGCAGGCTGTGACAAGAGATTCCTCGCGTCCGTTATGAGAGCTAAGCCGAAAAAGGTGGTGTATATCTCGTGCAATCCCGAAACCCTCGCCCGAGACCTCGCGATGATGAGAGGGGAATACGCAGTACGAAAAATCCAGCCGGTAGATATGTTCCCCGGAACTCGGCATGTGGAGACGATGG